>Ga0078972_1003011_pt1 | contig 52330 bp, 47 predicted proteins | sample YelNatPaOPGAMG01_FD_67568 | JGI IMG/M metagenome (GOLD analysis project Ga0078972, IMG submission 67568) | Hot spring thermophilic microbial communities from Obsidian Pool, Yellowstone National Park, USA - OP-RAMG-01 (SPADES assembly) (version 2) | ecosystem: Environmental > Aquatic > Thermal...
AAAGCCAGAGGGAGGGACCCCCACCCTTGGACGCCTTTTTCGCCTCCGGCTCAAAGGCCCCCAATCCCTTATCAGGTGAAAGAGCATTGGAGCTAAACCACATGTTCATCAACATTTGGGGCCCCCGTTCCGGTTCCATCGCGGGATTGGGGTGGGGGGACGGGATTTCGCTGGAGCGCCCCGGTGTGCTAGGCTGAACGCACGATGGGGGATTCATGGGCGGCGAGACGAAGGCGCTCCTCAACGAATGCGGTCGCCCCACGGCCCGCCACTACGTCATTTTAGGCATGGCGTGGGCGGGCTGGCTCTTCGACTTCTACGACCTCATGCTGCTCTCCTTCCTGCTGATCCCCATCAAGAGGGACCTGCGCCTGGGGGACTACGAGCTCTCCGTGCTCTTGGGCATCACGCTGGCGGCCACGGCCCTCGGCGGCATCCTCTTCGGAGGTCTGGCCGACCGTTTCGGCCGCAAGCGCGTGCTCACCTGGACGCTTCTGACCTACTCCATCGGAACCTTCTTCTGCGGCATGTCCCACGCCTTCTGGCTCTTCTTGGTCTTCCGCGTGGTGACGGGCCTCGGCGTGGGCGGCGAGTGGGCCACGGGCCAGACGCTCATCGGCGAGACCTTCCCCGCCCGCATGCGGGCCCGTTTCGCCGCGATAATGCAGACCGGCGCGCCCCTGGGCATCCTCCTGGCCTCGGTGGTGGGCTCCTTTCTTGAACCCGTCTTCGCCGCCCATTTCGGCGCGAACTGGGGTTGGCGGGCCTGCTTCTTCGTCTCCCTCCTTCCAGCGCTGCTTGTACTCGCGATCCGGCGTTACATGCCCGAATCGGACGTCTGGGAGGGCAGGCAGGGCACCGGGGAGCTCTCCACGGGGAGACTCGTGGTCGAGCTGAAGAAGGACCGTACCCTGCGGCGGCTCTTCCTCCTCGGTCTGGTGCTCGCCCTGGCGGACATGTCGGCCTACTGGTTCACCTACACCTGGATGCCCAAGTACCTCTACGACCAGCTCGGCTTCTCGCTCGTGCGGTCGGGGCTCTGGATGATCGTCACCCAGATCGCCGGCATGACCGGGTACCTTTTCTACGGTGTTGTGGCCGACTGGAAGGGGCGGCGCTGGGCCTACTGCCTCTTCTCGCTCGTGTGGGCCCTCGGCCTGCTGGGGATCACCTGGTTCTGGGGAGCGATCCACATCCTGCCCTGGCTGCCGCTGGTTTTCATGATCCTGGTGGGATTGGGGACGGGGAACTTTTCCGGGTACGGGCCCATCTTCTCCGAGCTCTTCCCCACGCGCATCCGCTCCAGTGCCATGGGTACGGCCTTCAACCTCTCGCGGGGGGCCCAGTTCTTCACCCCCATCATCATCACCTGGGTGACCACGTTGCCCCTGGCGGCGGGCCACGGCCTCGGCGCCGGAATCTCCATCGGTGCCTTCTTTGCCCTCTTCACGGGTCTCTGGGTCTGGACTCTGCCCGAGACCAAGGGAACGGAGATCAAGGAGTAGAGCAAACCCCAATCCCGCGATGGAAGGCGAAATGGGAGTGCAAATCCCCATGGAACTTCATGGCCGGCATAACCGCGCAATCACCTGCCAAGGGATCGGGGGCATTCGGCCCCGGACTGGATCCGGGGGAAGAATGGGCCAAGGGCGGGGTGAGGCTCCGCGGGCCAAGCCCTTGGAGCGGGGAGGGACCCGAAAGGCAACCCGAGCGCTCCCTCTGGCTTCGCCAGCGGAACGCGAAAGACCCGAAAGGCAACCCGAGCATTCCGCCTGGCTTTGCCAGCGGAACGCGAAAGACCCGAAAGGCAAATCGAGCGTTCCGTCTGGCTCCGCCAGCGGAACGCGAAAAGAGAAGCCCCTCCCCGTTCAGGAGACAAAGCTTTTCCGCCGTATGCCACCTGCCCCGCCGAAGGAAAATCCATTCGATCGCGGAATTTGGGGCAAAAGAAGGGATTCACCACCCAAGCGCCAAGAGACGAGGGGATTCGAGAGAACAGCGGGGGAGCGGGGAAGGTTTGGCTTGTGGCTCCTCGCTCACGTAGTGCTGACTCCTTGCCCCCCCCATTGAAGGAGATGCCCATGACGACCTACCCCGATGCCTTGCTCTCAGCCGAGGAGAGGGCTCTCAGGGCCGAAGTCGCTGACTTCGTCCGGTGGGTGCCCCGCCAACTGATCCTGGACATGGACGCCGACCGCGTCCGCTACCCGAAGGAGTACCTGAAGGAGGGAGGGCGAAGGGGCGTCCTGGGGCTCCGCTTCCCGAAGGAGTATGGCGGGCGTGGCCTGCCCTGGACGAGCGAGATGGTGGCCCTGGAGGAGGTGGGGATTCTTGGCACCTCCCTCGCCTGCCTCTACTCCCTCGTCTCCATCGTGGGCGAGGCCATCGCCCACTTCGGGACGCCGGAGCAGAAACGGACCTACCTCGCCCCGCTCATCGCCGGCACCCTGACCCCCGCCGAGGCGCTCACCGAGCCCCGGGGCGGCTCGGACTTCTTCGGGGCCGCGACGCGCGCCGAGCGGAGGGGAGACCGCTTCATCCTGAACGGCCAGAAGCGCTTCGTGGTGGGGGCCGAGGGGGCGGACCTCCTGCTGGTCTACGCCAACACCGATCCCACCGCCAAGCCGCGCGACTCCATGACGGCCTTCCTGGTGGAGCGCGGCCCCGGCGTGACGGTGGAGCACGTCTACGGCCTCATGGGCACCCGCGGGGGCGGAACGGGGCGCATCGTCTTCCGCAACGCCGAGGTGCCCGTGGCGAACGTCCTGGGCGGTGAGGCCGGGATCGGCAAGGGGGCCGACGTCTTCGACCAGATGATGATCCCCGAGCGCATGACCAGCGCCTGCGGCGCCATCGGCATGGGCCGGGCGGCCATCGAGATCGCCGCGCGCTACGCCGCAAGGCGTAAGGCCTTCGGCCAGGAGATCCGGCGCTTCGAGGGGGTGAGCTTCAAGATCGCCGAGAGCCTGACCCTGCTGGACGCCTCCCGGGGTCTCTGCCGAGAAACCTGCAGGGCCGTGGATTGCGGAGGCGTGGCCCCGGGGCGGGTGCGGCGTATGGTCTCCGAGTCCAAGAAGTTCGCCACGGAGGCCGCCTGGACCGTGGTGAACAACGCCATGCAGGTGCTCGGCGGCATCGGCTACACCGACGTCTTCCCTGTGGAGCGCCTCCTGCGCGATACCCGTCTCATTATGATCTGGACCGGCACCAACGAGATCATGGACCTCGTCATCCAGCACGAGTTCTACAAGGAGTTTCTGAAGACTCCGCCGCGGGCCCGGGACATCGAAGCCGACGCCCAGAACGCCGAGGCCCCCGACGAGAAGGTGTACGAGTAGAAGACGCGAGAGGCTGGAGGTTAGAAGCGAGGCGCTGGATGCGAAGAGGCCGTTCTCCTTCTGACCCTCGATCCCCCGATCCCCCGATCACCAAGAAAGGGGCGGCCCAACGGCCGCCCCTGTGAGATGCTGCTCTTTTCGAATTTCGCAAGGCGAAATTCGAATCTTCTTTAATAGTCCATTCCGCCGCCCATTCCGCCGGGCATGGGCATGTCTTTCTTCTCCTCGGGAAGCTCGAAGATCATGGCCTCGGTGGTGAGGAGGGTGGAGGCGGCGGAGGCGGCGTTCTGCAGGGCCGTGCGGGAGACCTTGGCGGGATCCAGGATGCCGGCCTTGAAGAGGTCCTCAAACTTTTCGGTCTTGGCGTTGAAGCCGTGGGAGCCCTTCTCCTTCTTAACGTGCTCCACGACGACGGAGCCCTCCACGCCGGCGTTGTTGGCGATCTGCTTGCAGGGCTCCTCGAGAGCGCGCTTCACGATCTTGACGCCGGCCTGGAAGTCGTCCGATCCCTTCAGCGCGTCCAGGGCCGGAATGGCGCGGATGTAGGCCACGCCGCCGCCGGGGATGACACCCTCTTCCACGGCCGCCTTGGTGGCGTGGACGGCGTCCTCGACGCGGGCCTTCTTCTCCTTGAGCTCCGCCTCGGTGGCGGCGCCGACCTTGATGACGGCCACGCCGCCCACGATCTTGGCCAGGCGCTCCTGGAGCTTCTCGCGGTCGTAGTCCGAGGTGGTCTCCTCGATCTCGCGGCGGATCTGCTTCACGCGGCCCTCGATGTCGGCCGCCGAGCCAGCGCCCTCCACGATGGTGGTGTTGTCCTTATCCACCACGACCTTCTTGGCGCGGCCGAGGTCGGCGAGGGTGATGTTCTCCAGCTTGATGCCCAGATCCTCGGTGATGCACTTGCCGCCGGTCAGGATGGCGATGTCCTCGAGCATGCGCTTGCGCCTGTCGCCGAAGCCGGGGGCCTTCACGGCGCAGACGTGCAGGGTGCCGCGCAGCTTGTTCACGACCAGCGTGGCCAGGGCCTCGCCCTCCACGTCCTCGGCGATGATCAGCAGGGGCTGACCGCTTTTGGCTACCTGCTCCAGGAGGGGCAGGAGGTCCTTCATGGAGGAGATCTTCTTCTCGTGGGCCAGGATGAGGCAGTTCTCGAGGACCGCCTCCATCCGCTCGGCGTCGGTCACGAAGTAGGGGGAGAGGTAGCCGCGGTCGAACTGCATGCCCTCGACGATCTCGAGGGTGGTCTCCATGGTCTTGGCTTCCTCGACCGTGATGACGCCGTCCTTGCCCACCTTGTCCATGGCCTCGGCGATGAGCGTGCCGATGGTCTCGTCGTTGTTGGCGGAGACCGTGCCCACCTGCTCCACGGCCTTGCCCTCGACGGGCTTGGCCATGGCCTTGATCTCGGCCACCACGGTTTCGACGGCCTTGTCGATGCCCTTCTTGAGCTCCATCACGTTGACGCCCGTGCCCACGGCCTTGAGGCCTTCCTGGAGCATGGCCTGGGCGAGGACGGTGGCAGTGGTGGTGCCGTCACCGGCCACGTCGGAGGTCTTGGAGGCGACGTCCTTCACCATCTGGGCGCCGATGTTCTCCTGCTTGTCCTTGAGCTCGATCTCCTTGGCCACCGTGACGCCGTCCTTGGTCACCAGGGGCGAGCCGAATTTCTTCTCGATGATGACGTTGCGGCCCTTGGGGCCGAGGGTGGCCTTCACCGCGTTGGCCAGCTTATTGACGCCGGCCATGAGGGCCTGGCGGGACTGGGAGGAATAGATGATTTCTTTTGCCATGGGTAGCCTCTCCTTGCCTTCTTATTCCACGATGCCGAGGATTTCGTCCTCGCGCACGATGATGTGTTCCACGTCGTCGATCTTGATTTCCGTTCCCGCGTATTTGCCCACCAGGACCTTCTGTCCCGGCTTCACGGACATGGGTACCCGCTTGCCGTCGTCGTCCAGCTTGCCCGGTCCCACGGCGATAACCTCGCCCTCCATGGGCTTTTCCTTGGCCGTGTCGGGGATGATGATCCCGCCCCGGACCTGCTCCTTGGCCTCAAGCCGCTTGATCAGCACCCTGTCGTTGAGTGGTTTTACCTGCATCAGACACCTCCTCGAGGGTAACCCTCTGTTGTGTTAGCAATCATACCATCAGATTGCTAATTATAAAATCTGCTTGCAGCCTTGTCAAGTATCCTGAGTGCAAGTGTTGCTGGGCGAGCTCTTCTTCCGAGAAAGGAGGACCACTCTCCTCTTGCGGCCTCCGCGGGGGACGGTTATAGTCGGAAGGGAGGCCGGTAGCCGATGGAGACGCTGAAGCTCGCCCTGGTCCAGATGGCCCCCGCGCTGGGGCTCTTGGAGCGCAACTTGGAGGCCCACCTGGCGTGGCTGGCCACGCCGGAGGCGCGTTCCGCCGACCTGGTGGTCTTCCCCGAGCTCTCCCTCACCGGCTATCTGCTTCAGGATCTGGTGGCGGAGGTGGCCAGGCCCGTTCAGGAGGAGGGGCTCTTGGCCCCTCTGTTGGCCGCGAGCCGCGAGCGCGACATCGTGGTGGGAATGGTCGAACAGAGCCCGGAGTTCCTCTTCCACAACGCGGCCCTCTACCTCTCGCAAGGACGCGTGCACCACGTCCACCGCAAGGTCTACCTGCCCACCTACGGCATGTTCGACGAGGGGCGCTACTTCGCGGCCGGCGGGCGTTTCCAGGCCGTCGAGACCCGGCTGGGGAGGCTGGGGCTGCTCATCTGCGAGGACGCCTGGCACCTCTCCTCCTCTTACCTGCTGGCCCTCCAGGGGGCCCACACCCTTCTGGTCCTCTCGGGCAGCCCCGGCCGCGGCTTGACGGGCGGAGGGCCCGCTGCCTCGGTGCAGACCTGGGAGCGCGTCGGGCAGGTGCTCAGCCAGTTCCTCACCGTTCACTGGGCCTACGTGAACCGGGTGGGGTACGAGGACGGCTTGGCCTTCGCGGGGGGCTCCTACGTTTCCGACCCCTTCGGCAACCTCCTCCTGGACGGCGGCGAAAATGTGGAGGCCATTTACCGTGCCGACCTGCCTCTGTCGGCCCTGAGGCGCGCCCGAACGCTTACGCCCCTGCTGCGGGACGAGAAACCCGAGCTGGCGCTTCGCCACCTGGAGGAGATCGTGAAGCGATGAGCTGCCAGGTTCCCCCGCCCGTCAACCCGGATCTCGCCCTCGCCATGATCGACCGGTTCCTCCAGGAGGAGTTGGGGAAAACGGGGCTTTCGGGCTTCGTGATCGGCCTCTCGGGCGGGGTGGATTCGGCCCTGGCCTGCGCCCTTGCGGTCCATGCCGTGGGGGGGGAGCGGGTTCTCGCGGTGAAGATGCCCTACCGGACCAGCGCGCCCCAGTCGGAGGCCGACGCCGATCTCCTTATCGGCCGGTTCGGCATCCGCTCCGAACGGGTGGATATTTCGTCCTTGGTGGAGGCCCATTTCGAGGGAGACGCGGGAGCCTCGGCCCTGCGGCGGGGGAACTTCATGGCCAGGATGCGCATGGCGGTCCTTTTCGACCGCTCTTCGAGGGAGCGGGCCCTCGTCCTGGGCACGAGCAACAAGACCGAGCTACTCCTGGGCTATGGCACCTGGTACGGTGACATGGCCTCCTCCCTGAATCCCATCGGCGATCTGTACAAGAGCCAGGTGCGGCAACTCGCCCGCCACCTGAATCTTCCCGAGTCGGTGGTGGCCAAGCCCCCCTCGGCCGACCTCTGGCCCGGCCAGACCGACGAGGGCGAGATGGGGCTGACCTACGCGGAGGCCGACGCCATCCTCTACCTACTCGTGGATGAACGGTGCACCGCCCAAGAGGTGGTCGAGCGGGGTCACTCCCAGGCCTTGGTGGACAAGATTCTGACCATGGTGCAGCGGAGCCAGTTCAAGCGGCGCCTGCCCATCATCGCCAAGCTCTCCCAGCGTACCGTCGGGATCGACTTCCGGTACCCGAGAGACTGGGGAAGGTAAGGGCTCACCACAGAAAAGAATACGGCATCCTTTGTTCCCACGGCTTGCCGGCGCGAATCATCGCAGGAGAGAAACAAAGTCCCGATCCCCGCCCCGAGCGGGCTTGCTTCAAACCAGCGCCTCTCGGTGTCTTTTGTGGTCAACAAACCTCGTCGATCATGCGGGCGACGTAGGGGCCGATGGCGGGGGAGGCGGTGAGGCCGGGGGACTCGATGCCGATGAGGTTGATGAGCCCCGGCAGGCCGCGGTCCGACTCCTCGCGGATGACGAAGTCGCGGACGGGCTCGCCCGGCCCGTAGCGCTTGGCCTGAATACCGGCCATGTCTGGCTGGAGGTCTTCGGGCTCCAGGAAGGGGAGCCAGGGGCGGCAAGCCTTCACAAAATGATCCAAGAGGGAGGCGTCCACGCCGTATTCGATGGTCGGCGACCAGACGTCGTAGGGCCCCAGCCGCATGCCCCCCGCCAGGTCCGGGACCGTATGGATGCCCACGGTGGAGCGATCGGGAGGGAAGGGGTAGACGAGCATCCTGGGATAGAGGGCGAGCTTGCGGTGGGCGCGGAAGTACATGCCTTTGCGGTAATGGATGCGGTAGAGCGCCTCGTCCTGGTCGATGCCGCACAGGGCCGCCACGCGGCCCGACTCCAGGCCCGCGCAGTTGACGAGGAGGCGGGTCCAGAATTCGTAGGGCTCTCCCGAAGCCTCGGCCACCCGGACCACGAAGCCGCCGTCGCGGCGTTCAATGGCTTTGGCCTCCACTCCATAGGCGAAGGCGGCCCCTTTCGAGCGGGCCACCGTCTCGAAGTGCTTCATGAGCGCGTGCGAATCCACCACGCCCGAAGTGGGGCAGTGGAGGGCGGCGAGCGCCTCCACGCGGGGCTCCAGGCGGCGAATCTCCTCCCTCTCCACGAGGCGCACCCCGCGCGCGCCGTTAGCTCGGGCCGTTGCGAGCAGGTCCGGCAGCCCGGCCGCCTGCTCCTCGGTCCAGGCCACCACGAGCTTGCCCGTGTTGGCGTGAGGGATGCCGTGGTCGGAGCATAGCCGGTACATCCGCTCGTTGCCCTCCCGGCAGAGACGCCCCTTGAGGGAGTCCGGCGGGTAGTAGATGCTGGCGTGGATGACTTCGCTGTTGCGGCTCGAACTCTCCTGGCCGAAGGATTCGTGGCGCTCCATGACCAAAAGAGACCGTCCTTCCCGAGCCACGCTCGCGGCAACGGAGAGGCCCACCACGCCCGCGCCGATGACCGCCACGTCCACCCTGTCCATTTCTTTCGGTCTCCTGCCCCGAAGTCTTAGGACCGCGGTGCCCTCAGCGCCTGCGCTTCGCGGGAGCGGAGGTGTGCCGAGAGTTCCACCAGCCCGTGATCATCACGATGGCGCCCGCCCCCGCCATGAGGAAGCAGAGGATCTGGCCCATGGAGAAGGGCCCCAGCACGAAGCCGAGCTGCGGGTCGGGTTCGCGGGTAAACTCCACGAGAAAGCGGACGACGCCGTATCCCACGAGATAAAGCCCCAGCAGGAATCCCCGGTAGGGTTTGAAGTTGCGCATGGGCCAGAGGAGGGCGAAGAGCAAAAGCCCCTCCCCCGCCGCCTCAAAGAGCTCGGAGGGAAACCGGAGCCCCGGTCCCGGCGCCGTGGGGTAGATCATGCCGATGGCCGAGGTGGTGACCCGGCCGTAGAGTTCGCCGTTAAAGAAGTTTCCTAGCCGGCCGAAGGTGTAGCCGAGGGGGACGGCCGGCACCAGGTTGTCCCCCAGCTCCGAGAGAGACCACCCCCGCTTCCGGCACATCACCAGGAAAACGAGCACGACGCCGACGAGCGCGCCGTGATAGGACATGCCCGTGAAGCCCGTGTAGTGGAAGCCGCCCTGCCAGCTGAAGGGAAGGATGGCCTCCGCGGGATGGTGCACGTAGTACATGGGGTCGTAGACGAAGACGTAGCCTAGCCTTCCCCCCACGATGATCCCCACGATGGAGGAGAGGATCAGATCGAACAGGCTCGTGGAATCGGGGGGAACCCTCACCTCTCCGCGGCGGATTCTCCAGGCCGTCAGGAGGTAGACCACCGCCAGCGCCACCATGTACATGAGGCTGTACCAGCGGATGGGGATGGGACCGATGGAAAAGATGTCGGGATGAACGTGGGAGGGCAGGTGTTGCCACAGATTGAGGAAGGGGTGCATGACTCCTCCGCAGGGCCGGACGCCGGCTGCCCCATTCAACCACCGCATGCCCCCGCGACTCAAGCGGGCGAGGGCGAGCAGCCGGGGCGGGTTGCAAATGAGTAAATACATACTTACAATTGGGGGCGGTGGCTGTCATGGTGGTGTGAATGCTATCGAATCGAGGGCTTGCATTCGTAAAAACATCGTGGGAGACTGCCTGTGTGAATGGACACCTACTGATTTGGAATCGTTTAACCGTACCCCTCCCGATGGGGAGAAGGGTGCCGCCACGAAGGTCTTTGTAGGAGGGCAATCATGCGAAGCAGGATCGAAAAAGTCGCGGTCCTGGGAGCGGGGATCATGGGTTCCGGGATCGCCGCGCACCTGGCCAACGCGGGGATACCGTCCATCATGCTGGACATCGTCCCCCCCGAGCTGACTCCCGAGGACCAGAAGGCTGGCCTCACGAAGGAGGACAAACGGTTCCGGAACAAGTTCGCCCTCAAGGGACTGGAGGCCATCCAGAAGAGCAAGCCGGCCCTCATCTACGACAAGAGGTTCATGAAGCTCATCGAGGTCGGTAACCTCGAGGACGACCTGAAGCGCCTTACCGAATGCAACTGGGTCATCGAAGTGGTGGTGGAGCGCCTCGACATCAAGCAGAAGCTCTTCGAGAAGGTGGAGAAGGTGATCAAGCCCGGCACCATCGTCTCCTCCAACACCTCGGGCCTTCCCATCAAGGGGATGGTGGAGGGCCGCTCGGCGGCCTTCAAGAAGAACTTTCTGGTGACCCACTTCTTCAACCCCGTTCGCTACATGCACCTGTTGGAGATCGTGGCGGGCGAGGAGACGGATCCCCAGATCGTGAAAGAGATCGCCAACTTCGGAATCTTCCGCCTGGGCAAGGGGATCGTCTACGGCAAGGACACCCCCAACTTCGTCGCCAACCGCATCGGCGTCTTCGGCATGATGGCCACGCTCCACGCCATGCTGGACATGGGCTACCGCATCGACGAGGTGGACGCCATCACGGGGCCGGCCCTGGGGCGGCCCAAGAGCGCCTCCTTCGGCACGGCCGACCTGGTGGGCCTGGACACCTTCATCCACGTGGTGAATACCCTCAAGGAGGGGTGTCCGAACGACGAGGCCAAGTGGGCCTTCGAGATCCCCGAACTTCTCTCCTCCATGGTGGCCAAGGGAGCCCTGGGCCGCAAGAGCGGGGCGGGCTTCTTCAAGGCCGTTAAGAAGGACATGGGCAAGAGGGACATCCTGGTCCTGGACTACAAGACCGGCCAGTACGTTCCCCAGGAGAAGCCCGACATCCCCTCCCTCAAGGCGGCCAAGAAGATCCACGATCCAGGCCAGCGCATCAAGGCCGTGGTCAACGCCGAAGACCGTGCGGGCGCCTTCGCCTGGCGCGTGCTCAAGGACGTGCTGGCCTACTCGGCCAACCGCCTGGGCGAGATCGCCGACACGGTGGTGGACATCGACACGGGCATGAAGTGGGGCTTCAACTGGGAGCTCGGCCCCTTCGAAACCTGGGACGCCCTGGGCGTGAAGGAGACCGTGGCGAGGATGGAGAAGGACGGAGTGGCCGTGCCCGAGTGGGTGAAGGCCATGCTCAAGGCCGGCTGCCCGACCTTCTACCGCGACGGCGCCGATGGCCAGGAGTACTACAGCCCCGCGGCCAAGGGGTACAAACCGGTTCCCAAGCCCGAGACCTTCCTGATTCTGAGGGACATCAAGCGCAAGAAGCCTCCCGTTCTCGATAACCCCGGCGCCTCCTTGGTGGATCTGGGCGACGGCGTGGCCTGCATCGAGTTCCACTCGGCCACCCAGCCCACCATGAACCCCATCGACGACCAGATCATCGAGATCATGCTCAAGGGCATCGCGAAGGCCGAGCAGGATTTCCGCGGGCTGGTGATCCACCACCAGGCGCCGCAGTTCTGCGCCGGTGCCAACATCGCCATGATTCTGGAGGCCTCCAAGGCCAAGAAGTGGGACGACATCTCCAACATGGTCCGCCAGTTCCAGGCCATGACGACGGGCCTCAGGCGTTGCAAGATCCCCACCGTGACGGCCCCCTTCGGCTTCACCTTTGGCGGCGGGGCCGAGATCACCATGGGCGGCGACCGGATCTGCGCCCACGCGGAGACCTACATGGGCCTCATCGAGGTGGGCGTGGGGCTGTTGCCCGCCGGCGGCGGCCACCTCTTCCTGCTCGAACGGATGCTGGAAGGCGTGGACACCCCCATCCTCTCCAACCTGCCCTTCATCCAGAAGGCCTTCGAGAACATCGCCATGGCCAAGGTCTCCACGGGGGCCGAGGACGCCCGTAACCTCAAGTACCTGCGGCCCTGGGACAAGGTCGAGATCTCAAGGGAGCAGCAGCTCCACACCGCCAAGCAGATGGCCATCGCCATGGACGAGGAGGGCTACAAGCCCCCGCTGCCCAAGAGCTACAACCTGCCCGGCAAGGACGGCATCGCCACCATCAAGATGGTCTTGCACAACATGAAGAACACCCACTGGGTGACGCCCCACGACGTGAAGATCGCCACCCACATCGCCACCATCCTCTGCGGCGGCGATACGACCATCAACAACCCCGTTTCCGAGGAGACCATCCTCGATCTGGAACGCGAGGCCTTCGTGAGCCTCTGCGGCGAGGAGAAGACCCAGGCCCGCATCCAGCACATGCTCGAGAAGGGCAAGCCCCTGCGGAACTAATGGGACCGGGGAGCTGGAGATCTGGAGAAAGAAGCGCGAAGACAGGTTCTTTCGCCTGTCCAGGCAGTTAGGAGAAATACCATGCGAAATGCCGTGATAGTTTCCCTGGCGAGGACGGCCGTCGGGAAGGCCAAGAAGGGAAGCCTCAAGGACACGCGCCCCGAGGAGTTCACCACGCCCGTTCTCAAGGCCCTCGTGGAACGGACCAAGGGCCTGGAGCCCGAGGCCATCGATGACGTCATCCTCGGCTGCGCCATGCCCGAGGGCGAGCAGGGCATGAACATCGCCCGCGTCGTCTCCCTCATGGCCGGATTCCCTGACAGCGTGCCGGCCATGACCATCAACCGTTTCTGCTCCTCGGGGAGCATGTCCATCGCCATGGCCGCCGACATGATCAAGGCGGGCAGCCACGAGATCGTCATCGCCGGGGGCGTAGAGTCCATGAGCATGGTGGCCATGGGCGGCAACAAGATGGTCGCCGATCCCCAGGCCATCGCCTTCAACCCCGACATCTATTCCGCCATGGGCACCACCGCCGAGATCGTGGCCAGGAAGTTCGAGATCTCGCGCGAGGAACAGGACCACTTCGCTGTTCAATCCCACAAGAAGGCCGCTGCGGCCATTGCGGCCGGCAAGTTCAAGGATGAGATCGTGCCCCTCCAGGTCCGCACTATGGACAACGGGAAGTGGAAGGAGTTCACCTTCGACACGGACGAGGGCCCGCGGGCCGACACCACCGTGGAGGCCCTGGCCAAGCTCAAGCCCGTCTTCGATCCCATCGGCAGCGTGACGGCCGGGAACTCCTCCCAGATCAACGACGGCGCGGCCGCCGTGGTGGTCATGTCGGAAGAGAAGGCCAAGGAGATGAAGCTCGATCCCATCGCCTACGTGCGCGAATGGGCCGTGGCCGGCGTGCCTCCCGAGATCATGGGCATCGGCCCCGCGAAGGCCGTTCCCAAGCTTCTGAAGAAGGCGAAGCTCTCTTTCGACGATATCGACCTCTTCGAGCTGAACGAGGCCTTCGCCAGCCAGTCCGTCTACTGCCTCAAGGCCCTGGGCGCGCTCGGCTTGGACCCGGCCAAGGTCAACGTGAACGGCGGCGCCATCGCCACGGGCCACCCGCTGGGCGCGACCGGCGCCGTCCTCACCTGCAAGATCCTGGGCGAGCTCAAGCGCCGGAACGCCAAACGCGGTGTCGTCACCATGTGCATCGGCGGCGGCATGGGCTTCGCGTACATTTTGGAGCGGCCGTAGAGAGCCGCCGCCGGGGGAAAGGGTTCGGGGAAACCGGGAGGTTTCCCCGAGCGGAGGGCTTCCCGCGGGAGGGCAAGGGAAAGCAGGAGGCGAAGCGTCCGCCGGAAGGGACCGGCCGAGGTCCCTTCCGGGGAGCGCCTCTGGCGCGACGGGGCGGCATGGGCTTCGCGTACATTTTGGAGCGGCCGTAGAGAGCCGCCGCCGGGGGAAAGGGTTCGGGGAAACCGGGAGGTTTCCCCGAGCGGAGGGCTTCCCGCGGGAGGGCAAGGGAAAGCAGGAGGCGAAGCGTCCGCCGGAAGGGACCGGCCGAGGTCCCTTCCGGGGAGCGCCTCTGGCGCGACGGGGCGGCATGGGCTTCGCGTACATTTTGGAGCGGCCGTAGAGCCGGGGCTCAGGCTCCAGTCGAAGAGGCATGAGGGGGGAGGGGATTCCTCCTCGGCCAACATATAGAGAGCCGAGTTTCACCCTTCGGGGCGGGCGCCAGCCCGCCCCTTTCTCCCAAAATCCACCATTGGAGCGTTCTTCCTTCGTCGGAGCGGGTGGCTGAGGGGAAGGGCTCCCCTTTCACGCTCCGCTGGCGAAGCCAGGCGGAGCGCTCGGGTGGCCTCTCGGGCTCCTTTCCGCTTTGCGGGCAAAGGCTGCGGAGCCTCCCCCCGCCCGGTGCATGCTTTCCCCGGAGCCAGCCCGTAGCAGGCGGCTGCGCGGTTATGCCGATGAGCACGGTCCACAAGGATTGGCACCGTTCTTTCGGCTCCCATCGTGGGATTGGGGCTCTCGATTGGGGCGCCTGGAGATCCTATATTTTTAAAAAGGATCCTTGCGCCGCATTGGAGACATTGGGCAGGCGGCGGAGCGGGATCCGGGAGGGAGCCATGCCGGTGTACGTTTTCAAGTGCACGCGATGCGGCGAAACCTACGAGCGCAAAATGACGGTAAAGGAGCGGGAGGCGGGGCCCCCGCCATGCCCCAAGTGCGGCCGGCCGGGCGTCCCGGTCTACGGGAGCGTCTTTGTGAAGACCAGTCGGAAATCGTGACCACGGGGCCTTAGCTCGGATAGCCCAGGAGGGCCATGCGCTCCCTGCGGGCCTGGTGCCTCGCAACCCTCAGCGCTTCGAGCCGGGCGGCCAGGGCGGGGCGTTCGGATTCGGCGGCGGTCTGAAGCCTCGCCTTGACCTCGCGCATCTCCCGAAGGAGCGCCACCTCGCGGTCGGTGAGGCCGCCCCGAGCGGCGGTGCAGGCGCTCCAGCCCGCGCCCTCGGCGGTCTCCAGAAGGGGCAAGCGCGTCTTCTCCTCGTTCCTCTTCATCCCTGGGACTCCTTGGCGCCAAACACCCCAGGCCGGTCTGCACGGGCCGTCGCTGGGGTCAGTCCTTGCCCCCTCCGCCGCCGATGGCGATCATGCGCTCGATGGGAAGGCGGGCCTTGCCGGCGATCTCGGGGGGCACCTTCACCTCGTGGACGCCGGCCTCCAGGGAGTGCAGAAGTTTTTCCATGGTGATCATCTTCATGAACCGGCACTCCATCTCGGTGCTCACGGGGAAGTACTCCTTGCCCGGCGTCTCCTTGCGCATGCGGTGGAGGATGCCCGTCTCGGTGGCCACGACGAACTCCCGCTTGGGGGAGCGCGCCACGTGGTTCACCATGCCCTCCGTGGAGGTGATGTAGGCGTCCTCCTGCTTGAGGTCCTTGTCCTTCAAGTAGACCATGCACGAGGTGACGCAGCCGCACTCGGGGTGGATCAGGAAGTCGGCTCCGGGGTGGGCCTCCCTCGCCCTCTCCACGTCCTCGGGGCGCACGGCCGCATGCACGTGGCATTCCCCCGCCCAGATGTGCAGGTTCTGGCGCCCGGTGACGCGAGAGGCGTAGGCGCCCAGGAACATGTCGGGACCGAAGAGGATGGGCCTCTCCTCAGGGATGGCGCGGATCACCTCCACGGCGTTGGAGGAGGTGCAGCAGTAATCCGAAAGCGCCTTCACGGCGGCCGAGGTGTTCACGTAGGTCACCACCACGGCGTCGGGGTACTGGGCCTTCCAGGCGGCGAGCTGCTGGGCGTTGAGGGTGTCGGAGAGGGAGCAGCCGGCCTCCAGGTCGGGGATCAGGACCCTCTTGCCGGGGCAGAGGATGCTCGCCGTCTCGGCCATGAAGTGGACGCCGCAGAAGACGATGAGATCGGCTTTCGTCCGGGCGGCCTGGCGGGAGAGTCCAAGGGAGTCGCCCACGAAGTCGGCCACGTCCTGGACGGGCCCGGTCTGGTAGTTGTGCGCCAGGATAACGGCGTTTTTTTCCCGGGCCAGCTCCCGAATGCGCTTGGCCAGGGCGGTGGTATGGGCCGCGGCCATGCTCATGAACACCTCCATTCCCTCCAAGGTCGTGTAATGCGCGCGGCTGCCGCGTGCGACTTGCGCCGCCGGAGGGGGGAAGGATACCATAGGCGGCGTATTTCAGGGAGGAAGGCATGAAGACGTGGGCCAAGGCGGGATTGGGCTGCCTAGTGGTGCTGGTGGCGGCGTGCATCGTGTCCATCGCCCTCTTTTTCTTCGCTGGGAAGTGGGCCCAAAAACAGATCAACCGGTTCACGGGCGGTGCCGCCCAGATGGCCGAAAACGTGAAGGCCCTCTCCGAACTGGACCAGAAGTATCCCTTCACCCCTCCGGAGAATGGGGAGGTGAACGAGACGCGTCTGCGGGCCTACATTGCCGTGTGCGCCCAGGTGAAACCGGTGATGGAGCCCTATGCGGGTTGGCTCAAGGAGCACGAAGCAGCCAAAGGGAAGGAGAAGGGCGGCTGGCAGGACATCAAGAAGGCCGTGACCCTGAGCACCGAGATCACCGCGGCCATGCGCAAGGCCCTGGAGGCAGAGCAGATGGGGCCGGCCGAGTTTCGCTGGATCCAAAACGCCATGAAGGAGGCGGCATCGGAGGGCGGAGCGGCGGGCGGCCAGGTCTCTCCCAACCGGGCGCTCTACGAGAAGTACGCCGGCCAGCTCAAGGCCAACGACCTCCAGCAGTTCGGCGCGCTGCCCGAGGTGAAGTGAAGGCGGGCTGGAATCACGAACGGCAAAAACAGCGGAGGGGCCAGTGGGCCCCTCCGTTCGGTTTTGCTGGCTTGAGATCGCCTAGTTCTGCGAGAGAATGCCCAGGGCGCGGGCCAGGCGGGACTTGTACCGGGCGGCCGCATTGGGATGGATGACGCCCTTCTTCCTGGTCCGGTCGATGAGGGCGTAGACCTGGGGCAGAGCCTTACGCGCGTCCTCGCTTTTCTTCTCGGCCACCAGGGCGCGGAACTTCTTGATAGCCGTCCGCATCTGGCCCATGGCCATGCGGTTGCGCAGGCGCCGCTTTTCGTTCTGCTTCACTCGCTTCAGTGCCGATGCATGATTCGCCACAACGATCCTCCAATCACACGTGCCACAAGAAACCGAATCATACCCGTCTTCCGGCGGGCTGTCAAGTCCAAATTCCGCGATCGAGGAGGGGAACAGCGGTGGAAGGCTCGACAGCTCCCGCACAGGGAGAAAGGGTGTCATAACCCTGAGGGATTGGGCCATCAACCCCGGACAGGGTCCGGGAGAAGAGGGCGCCAAGGGAAAGGCGGGGCCAGAGGTCGCGCGCGCCTTGCCAGGGCGCTAGAATGGCTGTAAGGCGCGAGGCCGGGAGGAGGCCGTCATGGACGAGGCCCAGTGGCAAACGGCGCAAGGCATCCTCTTCGTGGACCAGTACGAACTCACCATGGCCCAGCTCTACTTCCGCATGGGCTTGCAGGGGACCCGAGTTCGCTTCGACCACTTCTTCCGTCGCTACCCGGACTACGGCTCTCACCAGGCCGGTTACTGCATCAGCGCCGGGCTCGAGTGGCTGGTGGAGTGGATGGAGGGGGCCCGGTTCCGGCGGGAGGACCTGGAGCTCTTGAGGAGCCAGCGCGGTTCCGGGGGCGGACCCGTCTTCGGGGAGGACTTCCTGGGCTGGCTCGGCCGGGAGGGATCCTTCGAGGGGCTCTCCCTCTGGGCCGTGCCGGAGGGGAGGGTGGTGCATCCCCGGACGCCCCTGACCGTGGTGGAAGGCCCCCTCGCCCTGGCCCAGCTCCTCGAGACGAGCCTGCTCAACCACCTGAACTTTCAGACCCTCATCGCTACCAAAGCCTCGCGGGTGAAGGAGAGCGCGCGGGGAGGGCTGCTGCTGGAGTTCGGCCTGAGGCGGGCGCACCACCGCGGCGCCAACGCCGCCACGCGGGCCGCGCTCATCGGTGGGGCCGATTTCACCTCCAACGTGGGCATGTCTCACCTCCTGGGCCGCCCACCCAAAGGAACCCACGCCCACAGCATGGTGCAGGCCTTCCTGGCCCTGGGCATGGGTGAGCTGGAGGCCTTCCGGGCCTTCGCCGAGGTCTATCCGGACGACTGCCTGCTGCTGGTGGACACCATCGACAGCCTGGAGAGCGGGGTGCCCAACGCCATCCGCGTGTTCGAGGAGCTTCGGCGCAAGGGGCACCGGCCGGCGGGCATCCGGCTCGACTCGGGCGATCTCGCCTACCTGGCGATCCAGGCCTCGCGCATGCTGGACGCGGCGGGCTTCGGCGAGGCCCGCATCGTCCTCTCCAATGACCTGGACGAGCTCTTGATCTGGCAGGTGCTCACGCAGATCGAGCAGGAGGCGGCCCGTTACGGCGTGGATGCCGACCGGCTCGTGGCGCGGCTCGTCTACGGGGTGGGGACACGCCTCGTTACCTCGGAGGGGCAAGCCTCCCTGGGCGGGGTCTACAAACTGGCCGCCGTGGAGCGCGAGGGCAGGCTCGTGCCCGTGCTGAAGATCTCCGACTCGCCCGAGAAGACCGCCGACCCCGGATGCAAGCGGCTTTGGCGACTCTACGACCGGCGGGGCTTCGCCACCGCGGACCTCGTGGCCCTGGAGAAGGAGCGGCCCGATGAGGCCGAGGCGATCGTGCTCCGTCACCCCTCCGACGGCAGCCGCAGAAGGGAGATCCGGAAGGAGGCTCTCAGCCACGTGGAGCCCCTGTTGGTGCCCGTGTGGGAGCGGGGAAGGCGCCTCTGCGACTTTCCGCCCGTCGACGGGTTGAGGGCCCGCCGGGATGCCGATCTAGCGAGGCTCGATTCGGGGGTCCGCCGCCTGGTCAACCCCCACGTTTACCACGTGTCGCTCAGCCAGCGGCTTTGGGAGTTGAAGCAGGACCTGATCGAGCGGGAGCGCGGCGGAGACGTTCGCCGGAGCATCCCGCCCGCGGAGCCGTCGTAAGCGGGGAGGGTGGAGGACAACGCATGATCCAACCAGCGATTCAGCATCGATTTTCTCTTGTCTCCCTCCTCACACCCTCTACTATCCACGCAGTCATTATTCTATAGGAGGTGCCTCATGGAACCCTTCCGGTATCACGTCTACGTCTGCACCCAGCAGAAGCCGCCGGGCCTGCCCGGCTGCGTGGCCAGCGGGAGTGAGTCCACGCTGGAAGCGCTCCGCCGCGAGGTGGCGGCGGCCGGTCTGGACGACGAGGTCCAGGTCACTACCTGCGGCTCCATCGGCCTCTGCGAGCGCGGCCCCAACATGGTGGTCTATCCCGAGGGGGTCTGGTACTCCGGCGTGGGCGCCGCCGACGTCCCGGAAATCGTCCGGGAGCACTTCCAGAACGGGCGCCCCGTGGCGCGCCTCATGAACACGGACGCCGCCAAGCTCAAGGCCGAGATCATCGAAAACCGGAACAGGGCGCGGGCCTTCCTGAAGGCACAGGCGGAGGCCAAGGCCAAGGGTTAGCCCTGGCAACGTTCTTATGACCGCCGGTCCTCCCGCGTGGACTACGGCAGTGCCGGCATGACCAGGCGGAGCAGGAGGGCGAAGCCCAGCGTGAAGGCGTGAGCGGCGCCGGCCGCGCCGCGAGGGCCGAGGACCCGCCGGTCCAGGGCGAAGAGCCTGGCGTAGCTGGCGGGCATGACGGCCATGCCGGCGAGGGCCAGCTCCATGAAGTTACCCCGGTGGTGGCTCCCCACGTGGGCGGCGTACAGCCCCAGCCAGAACAGGACAGGATAGAGAGAGGCGCCCCAGTCCCACCAGAAAAAGGCCCCGCGCCTTCTCAGGCCGGCCCAGGCGGGAAGCGAGAAGAAGGTGGCGAAGGCCACCAGCGTCACGACGGCGGTCGGCACTCGCATCGGCAGCCATCATGCCACACGGGCGCCGGGCGCGCGAGGGATTATCGCGGTGGGGAATCCGGGCTAGCGTTGTGTCCCCGTCCTGTGTTTGCAATGGCCGTTTCCAGGAACACGGCCCTTCCCAAGGGGCTCCGCCCCTAGGGCGCCCGCCTGCGGCGGGCTGTTACCCCGAAAGAGCGGGGAGGCTTCCTCAACGCACCCCTCCGTGTGCCGCCTGTCGCCTGCTTCCATGGTGAACCTGGCACTGAGAGAACACACTAGCCGTCGTTCATCTGCCAGAGGTACCAGCAGGCGTAGCTCCGCCAGGGCCGCCAGGGCTCGCCAAGGGTCTGTGCCTGGCCGGGGCTGGGAGGTTGGTCCAACCGCAACAAGGCTTGCAAGGATTTCCTCAGGGCCAGGTCCCCCACGGGCCAGACGTCCGGGCGCCTCATGGCGAAGATGAGGACCATGTGGGCGGTCCAGGGGCCGATGCCCCGAACCGCCGACAGGGCCTCGACGACCTGCTCGTCCTCCATCCCATCGAGCTCCTCCAGCCTCAGCCTTCCCTCCGTCAGACGCCCGCACAGGTCGCGCACGCAGGCGATCTTGGCCCTCGAAAGGCCCGCGCCCAAGAGGGCTGCGTCGGAGAGCTTCAGGAGGCGGGCGGGATCGGGAAACCGTTGGGGGGCCAGGGCCCGGAAGCGCTCGAAAATGACCCGCGCCACGGTCCCCGAGAGTTGCTGCGCGATAACGGCCTCCAGAAGGTTGTGGAGGAGGTCTTCACGGGAGTACTCGTGGAAGCGGGGCGGGCCGATCCGCGCGATGAGGGCCCTCATTCTCCGGTCCCGTCTCAGGTGCGCGAGGGCCTTTCGGTCTTGTGCCTCCATGGAGCCTCCCGAAGGGAGAAGGTAGCACGGCCGCGCCGGTGCGGCCATGGCTTCGCGCCTCCGGAGGAGGCAGAGGGCGGGCGGTGCGGCATGGGACACCCTACGCCTTGTCGAAGGGAGCGGTATCCTTGCCGGCGCGGTCCCCGTTGCGCCCTCCTCCGCCGTCCGCGTGCGGAGGGGATGGACGGGGCGTCGCGCGGATCCTTGCCCTTCGCCCGAAATCGGTATAGGATGTCCATAGATGCGACTTGATACGCATCAATGAGATTCTATGAACCTTAGTGTCAAAGACGTCGGCAAGCTCTTGGGCATTTCGGAAAAGACCGTCTACCGCTGGATCAAGCAGGGGGCGATCCCCGCTTACCGAATCCAGGACCAGTACCGCTTCAACCGCGCGGAGATCCTGGAGTGGGCCACGGCGCGGCGGCTGACCCTCTCCCCGAAGGTCTTCGACGAGCCAGAAGCGGAAGGCGGGGCCCGGGCAGGGCTGGCGGAAGCCTTGAAGTCGGGCGGCATCCACTACCGCCTGCGCGGTGCCGAGAAGGCTGCCCTGCTGCGGGCGGTGGTGGACCTTCTCCCCCTGCCCGAGGGGACGGACCGGACCCTCGTGGCGGAGATGCTCCTGGCCCGGGAGAATCTGGGTTCCACGGCCGTAGGCCAGGGAGTCGCCATCCCCCACCCGCGCTTCCCCGTGATCCTGCCTCCCTCGCCGGATACCCTCTCGCTCTGCTTCCTCGACCAGGCCGTGGACTTCGGCGCCCTGGACGGCCAACCGGTCCGCACCCTCTTCGTCCTCATCAGCTCCACCGTCAGGAGCCACCTCAGGCTCCTCTCGCGCCTCGCCTTCGCCCTCCAGGACGAGTCCCTGAAAGGGCTCCTCGCCGCACAGGCGGACCGCGAGGCCCTCTTCGCGGCTTTCGCCGCCGTGGATGCGCGGGCCGCGTAGCGGTTCGGCGGAGGAGGAGCCATGAGCGGGCCGCTGATCTCCTTGGGTATTCTCGTGGCTGGGGCCATCCTGTCGGCCCTCTGCGGACGGCGCTCGCTCGCGGCCGCAGGGGTGGCGCTCGTCTCGGTGAGCCTGGCGGCCGCCGCCGGCATGCCGACGGCCCTGAGGGTCCTCGTCACGGGACGGGCCGTGAGCTGGCGGGCCCCATGGTCTCTGCCCTGGGGTTCGCTGAGCCTGGCCCTGGATCCCCTCTCGGCCTTCTTCATCGCCTTCATCCTGATGCTGGCCGTGCCGTTCGCCTTCTACGGCCGGGGCTATCTGGCCCGCCACCGAGGCTCTTCCTGGCAGAGCCTCTCCTGGTCGCTGTATCAGATTCTCGTGGCCAGCATGGTCCTGGTGGTCTCGTCGGCGGACGGCCTGCTGCTGCTCATGGCCTGGGAGGCCATGTCGGTGGCCTCGCTCTTTCTGGTCATCCACGACCATGAGGAGGAGGGGGTTCTCAAGGACGGCCTCGTCTACGCCGTGGCGGCCCACCTCGGCGTGGCGGCCCTCCTGGGCCTCTTCGCGCTCTGGGGGGGCTGGGCCGGTTCTCTGAGGTTCGCGGACCTGGCCGCGGTACCCCTGAGCCGGGGAGCGTCCTGGACCCTCTTCCTGCTCGCCGTGGCCGGCTTCGGCAGCAAGGCCGGCCTGGTGCCCTTTCACGTCTGGCTCCCGAAGGCACACCCGGCGGCGCCCAGCCACGTCTCGGCCCTCATGTCCGGCGTCATGATCAAGATGGGGATCTACGGCATCCTGCGGATCCTGCTCCTGCTCGGGGGCTGGCAGCCGGGGTGGGGGTACCTCCTGCTCGCCATGGGCGGCTCCTCGGCCCTGCTGGGCGTCCTCTACGCGCTGGGCCAGCATGACCTCAAGCGCCTCCTGGCGTACCACAGCGTGGAGAACGTCGGCATCATCACCATCGGGATCGGAGCGGGGGTGCTGGCCCGGACCGCCGGGATGGGCATCGCCTCCCTCCTCGCCTTCACGGGCGCCCTGCTGCACGTCCTGAACCACGGGCTCTTCAAGGGGCTGCTCTTCTGCGGGGGCGGTGCCGCAGCGCAGGCCTCGGGGACGCGGGAGATGGACGCGCTGGGGGGGCTGCTGAAGCGCATGCCCTGGACCGGGACCGGCTTCCTGGTCGGATCCATGGCCATCTGCGCCCTTCCTCCGCTCAACGGCTTCGCGAGCGAATTCCTGATCTACAGCGGGCTGCTCTCGGGGGCCCTCTCCGGCCGCGCGGCGCCGTCCCTGGTCCTCTTCTTCTCGGTGCCCGTTCTCGCCCTCGCGGGAGGGCTCGCCCTGGCCTGTTTCGCCAAGGCCTTCGGGGTGGTCTTTCTGGGCGAACCCCGCAGCGCGCCCGCCCGGGACGCCAGGGAGGCGAGTCTCTGGATGGCCGCCCCCATGTTGGTTCTCGCCTCGGCGTGCCTCGCCATCGGGCTGATGGCGCCGCTCGTGGTCTCCCTGATCGCCGAGCCCGCCTCGGCCCTGGCCGGCGGGGCGGCCGCGGCCGGCGGGGAGGGTGTGGCCGCGATCCTGTCCAAGGTGGCCCTGGCGGGCTGGGCCCTGCTCCTGCTCGCCGCGATTCTCTTGGCGCTGCGGTGGCTCCTCCTGAGAGGGCGGACGGTCTCCAAGACGCCCACGTGGGGCTGCGGCTTCTCGGCTCCCACGGCGCGGATGCAGTACACCGCCTCCTCCTTCGCCGAGCCCCTCCTGGGGCCCCTGCGGGGAGTGCTTCGCCCGCGGGTCCATCTCATCGAGCCGAGAGGACTCTTCCCGGAGGGCGGCTCCTTTTCGAGCCACCTGGAAGACTGGGCGGACAAGATCCTCTACGAGCCGCTTTTCGGAGGCGCGGCGAACCTAGCCGGCCGGGTTCGCCCCCTCCAGCAGGGGCGCCTGCAGCTCTACCTCCTCTACACGCTCCTGGCCCTGATCGCGCTGGTCCTCTGGCAGGTGCTGGCATGAACCCCGTTGTCGTGCGCCTGCTGGCGCCCGTTCCGGCTCTCGTCCTGGCTCCCCTCTTGCTCGGGCTCATCGGAAGGGTCAAGGCCATCATGGGGGCGCGCCGCGGCGCGCCGCTCCTCCAGCCCTACCGCGATCTGGCGCGCCTTCTGGGCAAGGGGGAGGTCCTCAGCACCACCGCGACGGCCCTCTTCCGCCTGGGGCCCTTGGTGGCGCTGGCTTCCACGGCCGCCGCGCTCTTCCTCCTGCCGACGGGCCCTCTTACGCCCGTGCTCTCCTTCCCGGGGGATTTTCTGCTCCTTGCCTACCTCCTGGCGCTGGGACGCTTCGGAACCCTGGCCGCGGCCATGGATACGGGGTCGGCCTTCGAAGGGATGGGCGCCAGCCGCGAGGCGGCCTTCTCCGCCCTCTCGGAACCTGCCCTCTTCCTGGCCCTGGGCGGCCTGGCGTGGGCGCGGCACGACCTTTCCCTGGGAGCGCTCCTGGGAGGGGGGACGGCGGCCGGCCTGGCACTGCAAGCGCCGGCGCTCGGCCTCTTCACGGCGGCCCTCTTCCTCCTCCTGCTCGCGGAGAACAGCCGCATTCCCGTGGACGATCCGGCCACCCACCTGGAACTCACCATGATTCACGAGGTGATGGTGCTGGACCATTCGGGTCCCTCCTTCGCGGCCATTCTCTACGGCGCCTCCCTCAAGCTCTGGATCTTCGCCTCCCTTCTGGTGTCGGTCTGGATCCCCGCGGGCCTTCCCGCGTGGGCCTCCGCGGGTCTGTACGCCGCCGGCATGGCCCTCGTGGCGGTGAGCGTGGGTCTCGTCGAGAGCCTTACGGCGCGCCTCAAGCTGGCCAAGGTGCCCCGCTTCCTGGCCCTCGCTGGTGTTCTGGCCGGCCTCGGCTGCCTGGTCCTCTTCGCGGGAGGGCGCCCGTGAGCTCATTCGCCCAACTCCTCCTCGTGACGGTGCTCCTGCTGGACGTGAGCCTCGCGGCCTCGAGCCGCCTGGCCGTGCTGATCCGTGCCTTCGCGCTCCAGGCGGCGGCCGTCGCGGCCCTCGCCCTGGTCCTGGACGGCCCCGGCAACCCGCACGCGTGGGCCGTGGCCTCGGGCACGCTCCTGCTCAAGGGGCTCCTCATCCCGTACTTCCTCGGACGCGCCTCGGAGCGGACCCACGCGGTGAAGGAGCTGGACCCGCTCGTTCCCTACGGAGTCAGCCTCCTCCTCGCGGCCGCGGGGGTGGCCCTCTCTTTTGCTCTGGCCTCGCACCTTCCCGAGACGGCGCAGCGGTCCGGGATCCTGCTCGGCGCGGCGGCCTTCGCCACCATGTTCACGGGCCTCCTGATCCTGGTCTCCAGGGGCACGGCGCTGGCCCAGGTGGCGGGCTACCTGGTTCTGGAAAACGGCATCTTCCTCTTCGGCCTGAGCCTCCTGAGGCACATGCCGCTGTTGGTGGAGATGGGCATCCTCCTGGACGTCTTCGCGGGCACCTTCGTCATGGGGATCGTCGTCTACAACATCCATAGAACCTTCGATCACATCGACGTGAGGGCCCTCACGGCGCTCAAGGAGGCGGCGGGCCGGGAGGAAGGGATGGGGGAGGGGGCATGATCCTGACGGCCCTCGTGCTCTGCCCGTTTCTCTTGGGCGCATTGGCCTGGAGCCTGCCCAGGCGCACGGCCCGCCGGGCGGTGCTCGTGGGGGCGAGCCTGCTGCAGGTCCTCCTGGCCGGGATGGCTGTGTGGAGAGGCCCCGCCCCCGAATGGGGGGGCGCCCTGGCGCTCGATCCGCTGGGAAAGCTCTTCTTGGGCGTGACGACGCTCCTCTTCGCCGCTGCCTCCCTCTACACCTTCGGGTACATGGCCCTGCACCGCCACCCCCGCAAGCGGCACTACGTTCCGGTCCTCCTGTTCTTCCTGGGCTCCATGACCCTGGCGACGCTCAGCCAGCACCTGGGGCTCTTCTGGGTGGCCCTGGAGGCCACGACCCTCTCCAGCGCCCCGCTGGTCTACTTCGACCGGTCCGAAAAGAGCCTGGAGGCGGCGTGGAAGTACCTGATCCTCTGCTCGGTGGGCATCGCCCTGGCCCTGGCCGGGACCTTTTTCCTGGCCCTCGCCCTGCCCGCCGAGGGTCCCGGGTCGCTGCTGGTGGCCGACCTCGTGGCCCAGGCGCCCTTGATGTCCGCACCCTGGCTGAAGGTCGGCTTCCTCTTCCTCCTGGTGGGGTACGGGACCAAGATGGGGCTCGCCCCCATGCACACCTGGCTGCCGGATGCCCACGCCGAGGCGCCGCCGCCCGTGTCGGCCCTCCTCTCCGGCGCCCTCCTGAACTGCGCCTTCTTGGGCATCCTGCGCGCCCTGGAAGTGATGAACGCGGCGGGCTTGGCCTCCTTCGTCCAGAAGCCGCTCCTCGCCTTCGGCTTTCTGTCCATGGCGACGGGGACGGCCTTCCTCATCCGCCAGCCCGACTACAAGCGCCTGCTGGCCTATTCGAGCGTGGAGCACATGGGGATCTTGGCCGTCGGCGTGGGGCTCGGTTCGGCCCAGGGGATCTTCGGCGCCCTCCTTCACGCGCTGAACCATTCGCTCGCCAAGGGGCTGCTGTTCTTCGCGGCGGGCCTCATCTTCCTCGTCACCGGCACCAAGTCCGTGGCGGAGGTCCGGGGCCTGCTCGGACGTTCGCCGCTGGCCGCCGCCCTCTTCGTGGCGGGTTTCTTCGCGATCACGGGAACGCCGCCCTTCGGCCTCTTCGTGAGCGAGTTCACGATCCTGTCGGCGGCCTTTTCGGCGGGCCACGCGGTGCTCGCTCTCTTGTACCTGGCGCTCCTGGTGTCGGCCTTCACGGCCATGGGAGCCGTGGTCCTGCCCATGGTCTTCGGAAGGCCCGGCGGCGCGCGGGGAGAATCCCTCTCGGCGGGGAATTCCTGGCTCCTGGGAGCGCCGGCCGTGTTGCTGGCACTGGGCTCCCTGGGATTGGGCCTCTGGATTCCGCGGGGTCTCATGGCCCTTCTGAAGGCTGGGGCGGTCCTCGTCTCGGGAGGGTGTCCATGAGCCGCGCCCTCATGCCCCTGGCCAACGGGGCGGCCGCGCGCCTGGAGGAGGTGCCCGCCTGGCCCGTCCGGTTCTTCCGTGACCGCGTTCTTGAGGCGGCCTTCGAAGGCGCGCGGCTCGTGGCGCTCCTGCCCCTCGCCCGGCCCGGGGGGAACGGGATAGAGCTGATGGCGGTCCTCGCCCAGGACCACCTGGGGACCCTCCTCCTGGGGGCGGGCGACCTGGAGGGCTCCTCCGCGTACCCGGCCCTCACGCCGGAGTGGCCCCAGGCCCAGGCTTTCGAGCGGGACCTGTGGGAATCCCAAGGCCTCCAGCCGGAAGGCCACCCCTGGCTCAAGCCGTTGCGCTTTCCCCGCCTTCCCGATGGGCAGACGATCCCGGCCTCCTATCCCTACTTCGCCATGGAGGGCGCCGAGCTCCACGAGGTGGCCGTGGGGCCCGTCCACGCGGGGATCATCGAGCCCGGCCACTTTCGCTTCCAGTGCCACGGCGAGAAGGTCTTCCACCTGGAGATCCAGCTCGGCTTCCAGCACCGCGGCTGGCGCGGCCTCATGGCGGGCGCTCCGCCGGCGCGCCGCGCCGCGCTGGCGGAATCGCTGGCGGGCGATACGGCGGTGGGTCACGCGGTGGCCTGGGCCATGGCCGAGGAGGCCCTCGGAGCGACCTCAGTGCCCCCGAGGGCGCAAGCTCTCCGGGCGGTGGCCCTCGAGCTCGAACGCCTGGCCAACCATACGGGCGACCTGGGTGCCCTGGCGGGCGACGTGGGCTTCCTGCCTTCGGCCTCCTACTTGGGGGGGCTGCGGGGCGACGTCCTGAACCTCACCCAGCGCCTGTGCGGCAGCCGCATGGGCCGGGGCCTCGTGGTTCCGGGCGGCGTGCGCTTCGATGCCCCGGCTGCCTTGGCCGAGGAGGTGGCCGGGAGCCTGTCCCGGACCTGGACAAGCATCGAGGAGGCCGCGGGGCTTCTCTTCGATGCCTCCCCGGTTCAGGAGCGCTTTCAGGGGACCGGCACCGTCGGCCGCGAGGTGGCCGAGGCCCTGGGGCTCGTGGGCGTGGCGGGCAGGGCGAGCGGGTGTGATCGCGATGCTCGGCGCGATCACCCGGCGGGGTTCTACCGCTTCGCGCAGATCCCCGCCCAGACGCTTGCCTCCGGCGACGTCTACGCCCGCGCCGTGGTCAGGTTTCTGGAGATGAGGCAGTCCTTCGAGTTCCTGGAGCAACACCTTCGATCTCTCCCCCAGGGGGCGGTCGGCGCCCCCGCCCAGAAAGCGCTGCCCGGCCGCGTGACCGTGGCCCTGGTGGAGGGCTGGCGCGGCGAGATCGCCCACGTCGCCGTGACGGGCGCCTCGGGCGAAATGGCGTCCTACGAGGCCGTGGACCCCTCCTTTCACAATTGGATGGGCCTCGCCATGGCCCTCCGGGGCCAGGCCATCTCCGATTTTCCGCTCTGCAACAAGAGCTTCAATCTCTCCTACGCGGGGCACGACCAATGATTAGGACTGTGCAGACACGCTGGCGCCTGGGCCGCCGGACCCGACCCTTTCCGCCCGAGGAGAACCCTCTGCCCGAGCGCTTTCGCGGCCTGCCCGTGCTGGACCCCTCCCGCTGCGAGCCGGGCTGCTCCTCCTGCGCCGAGGCCTGTCCCACCGGAGCGCTGGCCCTGGAAGGTTCGCCGCGGGTGGATCTCGGCCGGTGCCTCTTCTGCCCGCGGTGCGCGGAGGCATGCCCTTCGGGAGCCGTCCGGTTCACGCGAGACTATGCCCTGGCCGCCTCGACGCGAGAAAGCCTCGTGGTCTACGGTGAGGCCCGCCCCGCGGTCGAAGTCCTGGGCCGCCGGCTCCGCCGCCTCTTCGGCCGTTCGCTCAAGCTGAGGCAGGTCAGCGCCGGAGGGTGCGGCGGGTGCGAGGCCGAGCTGAACGCCACCTCCAACGTGGATTACGATCTCGCGCGGTTCGGCGTCCAGTTCGTGGCTTCCCCCCGGCATGCCGACGGGATGGTCGTCACCGGCCCCGTCACCAGGAACATGGAGGGGGCGCTCCGGCAGACCTACGCCGCCATCCCCGAGCCGAAGCTCGTGATCCTCGTGGGGGCCTGCGCCCTGTCCGGCGGGGCCTTCGAGGGAAGCCCGGCGGTGACCGGCATGCCCGCGGACATCCCCGTGGATCTCTTCATCCCGGGCTGCCCGCCGCACCCCTTCACCATCCTGGACGGCCTCCTGCGCCTGCTCGGGTCCCGGAAGCCCTGACCCGGAGTGCTCCGCACGGCGCCCCGCCGCCGGCCCCTTCCCTTCGGGCGCCGGTGTGGTAGCCTTGGTGAGGAAAGGAGGCCCCCATGGCCACCGTCACGCTCCACACGAACCACGGCGACATCGCGTTGAAGCTATACGAAGATAAGGCCCCCAAGGCCTGCGAGAACTTCCTGGGTCTGGCCAAGGGCGGCCATTACGACGGCGTCATCTTCCACCGCGTCATCGACGGCTTCATGATCCAGGGGGGCGACCCCACCGGCACGGGCCGCGGCGGCAAATCCATCTGGGGAAAGAACTTCGAGGACGAGGTCCGCAACGGCCTGGCCTTCACCAAGAAGGGCATCCTCGCCATGGCCAACGCGGGGCCGAACACCAACGGCAGCCAGTTCTTCATCACGCTTGCCCCCACCGCATGGCTCAACGACAAGCACACCATTTTCGGCGAAGTGGAAGCCGGGATGGAGGTGGTGGACGCCATCGGCAAGTGCGCCAAGGGCCCCGGCGACCGCCCTCTGAAGGATGTGGTCATCGAGCGCTGCACGGTGGATGGTTGAATCCGCTTGAACAGAGAATGCTTTTTGGGATATAAGAGCGCCATGGTGCGATCGTTCGCGGTTCCGCCCGCCCCTACGAGCCCGTGCAGCCCCGCCCGGCGGGTCGGGGACGGCCGCACCTCGCCGCCATAAGGCGCGGCGACAGGCCAGTGCACCCGGAGACCCGCCACATCGGCGGGTCTTCTCTTTTTTGGGGAGGCACATCATGACGGAGGAATGGCAGGCGGCATTCGTGGGATCGGGCACCATGGCCGAGGCCATGGTCCGGGGACTGATCACGCGGGCCGGCATGTCGCCGGCGCGCATCGTGGCGAGCGGCCCAAGGCCCGAGCGCGGGCGGGAGCTGGCGGGGCGATACGGCATCCGCCACGGTACCTGCAATGCCGAGGCCGCGGAGGGAGCGAAGCTGGTGGTCCTGGCCGTCAAGCCTCAGGTCCTGCCCGCAGTCCTGCCCGAACTCGCCGGACGCCTCAGGCCCGAGGCGCTCCTCGTCTCGATCGTGGCCGGGGCACGCCTGGCGGACCTCCAGGAGGGTCTGCGGCACGGGCCCGCGGTGAGGGCCATGCCCAACACCCCGGCCCAGATCGGCCGGGGCATGACCGTCTGGACGGCGGCGCCCCAGGTCACGGCCAGTCAGCGCGAGATGGCGCGCTCGCTCTTCCAAACCTTCGGCGAAGAGGAGGAGGTCACCGAGGAAGCCCACCTCGATAGGGCCACCGCCCTCAGCGGCACTGGGCCGGCCTACGTCTTCCTCTTTCTGGAGGCGCTCGTGGAGGCCGGTGTCCACCTCGGCTTCAGCCGCCGCCTCTCGGAGAAATTGGTCCTCCAGACGGTCGCGGGCAGCACCGCCTACGGCCAGGAGGCAGGAATCCACTTGGCGGCCCTTCGGAACCAAGTGACCTCGCCCGGCGGCACGAGCGCCGAGGCGCTCTACCACCTGGAGAAGGGCGGCCTAAGGACGGTCCTGGCCGACGCCGTCTGGGCCGCCTACCGCCGCGCTGTGGCGCTGGGGGAGGCGGGAGCCGCGGCTGGCCGGCACACCGGGGAGGTGGTGCCGTGGCCCTCGCATGCCCCATCGAAACCTTGACCCGAACGGCTTATAAATCATAAAATTAAGCCGTTCCCTGGCTTCCGGGGGGACGGGAAGCCGCCGTGGCGGAGGAGAAAAAGCCGGCAGTCACCCTCCGCGTCAACCACGCCTGGGGGGAGGCGGAGCGCCTGGGCAGTATATCGGGCGGGAGCGTGTGATCCGAACCCACCTCGCGGCCGGCCGACGGCGGGACTTGGCCGACCTCGCAGTGTTGGAGAGAAGGCAACCGCGGGCAGCGAAGCGATTCAACCCCAGAAAGAAAGGAAAGCCATGAGCCATTACACCATCGTATCTATGCCCGGAGACGGGATCGGCAAGGTCGTCCTCCCCGAGGCCATCCAGGTCCTGAAGAAGGTGGGATTTTCGGCCGACTACGTGCACGGGGACATCGGCTGGGAGTTCTGGTGCCGCGAGGGCAACCCTCTGCCGGACCGCACCGTGAAGCTCCTGGAGCAGCACAAGCTCGGCCTCTTTGGGGCCATCACGAGCAAGCCCAACAAAGCGGCCCTCGCCGAGCTCGATCCGGGACTCCAGGGCAAGGGCCTGGTCTACTTCAGCCCCATCGTGGCCATGCGCCAGCACTTCGACCTGGATCTCTGCGTGCGGCCCTGCCGCTCCTTCCCGGGCAACCCGCTGAACTTCATCCGCAAGAGGGACGGCGGCTTCGAGGAGCCGAAGGTGGACGTCGTGATCTTCCGCCAGGGCACCGAGGGCTCCTACGCCGGCGTCGAGTGGACGAACCCTCCCAGGCAGGTCCACGATGCCTTTTCGACCCATCCCAAGTTCAAGAGCTTCGCCGCCGTTCCGGGCGAGGATCTGGCCATCTCCACCCGCATCGTGACCAGGGAGGCCACGAGGCGCGTCATCCGCGAGGCCTTCGAGTACGCCCAGAAGTTCGGCTACAAGAGCGTGACCGTGGCGGAGAAGCCCAACGTGCTGCGCGAGACCTCGGGCATGTTCGAGGAGGAGGCCAAGGCCATCGCCAAGGAGTACCCGGGCATCGCCCTCTGGTCCGTGAACATCGACGCCATCATGATGTGGCTCACCAAGAGCCCCGAGGAGTACGGTGTCTTCGTCTGCGAGAACCTCTTCGGCGACATCCTCTCGGACGGCTTCGCCGGCCTCGTGGGCGGCCTGGGCTTCGCCTGCTCGGGCAACATCGGGCGCGAGTTCGCCGTCTTCGAGCCCACCCACGGCAGTGCCCCCAAGTATGAGAAGCTCTCTCCCTCCATCGTGAACCCCATCGCCATGATCCTCTCGGCCGCCATGCTCTGCGACCACGTGGGCGAGAAGGAGAAGGGCGAGCGCATCCGCGGCGCCGTGGCCGAGGTGGTGAGGGAGGGCAAGGTCCGCACCTACGACATGCTGCGCCTGCCCGGCGGCCCCAAGGTCTTCGAGAAGGGCGCCTGCACCACCCAGCAGATGACCGAGGCCATCCTCGCTAGGCTTTAGGCCCAGCGGGCGCACCCTCTTCGGCCCGCGTCACGGCTGTCAGCCTGGTACCCCACTCCCGCGAGGGAAGGCGAAATGGGAGTGCAAATGCCTATGGATCTTCATGCCTGTCCAAAATGGACCGCTTTGCCGGCTCCGAACCACGGCTGGGTCTGGGCCGCGCCTTTCTTCGCTTCGCTCCGGAAGGCAAGACGCACACACGCGAGCTGAAAATGTTTTGGACAGCTATGATGGATCTTCATGACCGGCATACCTGCACAATCACCTGCCGCGAGATTGGGGCCATTCGACCCCGGACTGGATCCGGGGGAAGAATGGGCCAAGGACGGGGTGAGGCTCCGCGGGCCAAGCCCTTGGAGCGGGGAGGGACCCGAAAGGCAACCCGAGCGCCCCTCTGGCTTCGCCAGCGGAACGCGAAAAAGAAGCCCCTCCCCGTTCAGGAGATAAGGCTTTTCCGCCGTGTGCCACCCGCGCCGCCGAGGGAAGGACCATTCGATCACGGAATTTGGGTGGTAACGCCGTATTGTGGCGGTCCGGCAATGGTGCAAGAATGAACCCCTCGATACAAGATTCGCTGGAGGTAAGTGAATGGACAGACAGGAAATAGCTGACATTCTTCAACCTTGGATCGGGCGCATCGGAGACGAAGAGCTGCGGGACAAGGTGCTGGATGCCTGGATGCTGGCGCTCTCGCGAAGCGGCTATGCGACCGTCGAAGCGCTGCGGAAGATGCCCTTTACGCTGCTCACGGACTGCAAGGGGATCGGCTTCATCGAGCACACGTTGGCGGTGACGGCCGGGGCTGTGGGGTTGGCGCAGGCGCAGATGAGCCACTACGGCCGTCTGCCCTACGAGATCGACATGGACAGGCTCGTCGCGGGGGGCCTCCTACACGACGTGGGCAAGCTCCTGGAGATCGAGCCCGACGGGAAGGGAGGCTACCGCAAGAGCCGCAATGGTTACTGCGTGCGCCACCCCATCTCCGGGGCCGCCGTGGCCGCCGAGGCGGGCCTTCCCGATGAGGTGATCAACTGCATCGCTTGCCACGCCAAGGAGGGCGAGGGGCGGCCACAGACCCTCGAAACGGTCCTCATCCACCAGGCCGACTACGCCACCTTCGACCCCCTCGTCATGCTCCAGAAGGGCACCCTAATCCTCTGAACCACAGAGGCACAGAGACACAGAGGAGAACCTTGAGGTCGTGGCAACGAGAATTCTTCGAAGTACAGCGAAGGAAAAGCGGCACAGGCAAGAGATTTCTCTCTACCGGTAGGAGTTCCTTCTCCGTGCCTCTGTGTCTCTGTGGTGAGTCCTATTGTGGTGAGCCCTATTGAGGGTTGGACATGCCGATGACGATGATCGAGAAGATCCTGGCCGCTCACTCGGGCCGCGAGCGGGTGGAGCCGGGGGAGATCCTGGACGTGGTGATCGATGCCCGGGTGGCGCGGGATTTCGGCGGCGCCAACGTGGTGAAGAACCTCCTAGACCACGGCCTGGAGGTGGCGGAGCCCGGCAAAACCTTCTTCACCTTCGACTGCAACCCCACGGGCTCCGACCAGAAGTACGCCGAGAACCAGCAGAAGTGCCGCCTGTTCGCGAGGGAGCGGGGCATAAGGGTCTTCGACATCGACGCCGGTATCGGCACCCACGTGGCCATCGACGAGGGGCTGGCCTGGCCCGGCTCCACCTTCGTCTCCACCGATTCGCACGCCAACATCCTGGGGGCCATCGGCGCCTTCGGCCAGGGAATGGGGGACCAGGACATCGCGGCGGCCTGGGCCCGCGGCAAGGTCTGGTTCAAGGTCCCCCCGACGGTGCGGGTGGAGCTGAAGGGAAAGCCCTCCGCCTCGGCCCTGCCCAAGGACGTGGGGCTCAAGCTCCTCCAGCACTTCGGAGCGGGCGGCCTGCTGGGCTGCGCGGCGGAGATTTACGGCGGCTACGCGGAGACCCTGGACCTGACGGGCCGCATTACCATCGCCTCCCTCGCGACGGAGATGGGGGCCATCCTCTGCCTCTTCCCTCCCAGCGAAGCCGTCATCGCCCACTGCCGCAGGGCCACGGGACGCCAGGACTGGGAGCCGGTCTTCGCGGATTCGGAGGCCCGCTATGCCCGCAGCGAGACGGTGGAGATCGCGGGCCTCGGACCCATGGTGTCAAGGCCCGGCCACCCGGAGGACGTGGTGGAGCTGGAGAGCGTGCGCGGGCGCAAGATCGACTCGGTCTTCATCGGCTCCTGCACGAACGGGCGCTACGAGGACCTGGAGGAGGCGGCTCGGGTCCTCAGAGGCCGGAAGGTGGCGCCGGGCGTGGTGCTCAAGATCGTTCCCACGACCGACGCCCTCTGGCGGCGAGCCATGGCGGAGGGCCTCTTCGACGTGTTCAAGGCGGCCGGCGCCCTCATCTCCAACGCCGGGTGCGGCGGCTGCGCGGCGGGCCAGGTGGGGCAGAACGGACCGGGCGAGGTCACCGTCTCCACGGGCAACCGCAACTTCCCCGGCAAGCAGGGCAAGGGCGAGGTCTATCTGGCCAGCCCGGCCGTGGCGGCGGCCTCGGCCGTGGCGGGCTTCCTCACCGATGCGGAGCACATCCCCGCGGAACCGGCCCTCTTCTCCGTTGGCGCCGCCGTCCCCGGCGGCAGGGTGGCGGTCGAGGGCGCCCGCACCGAGCGCCCCCTCGGCACGGCCGTCCCACGACGCGAGCGGCCGCTGGTGGTCAAGGGCCGCGTCTGGGTCATCCGGAAGAACAACATCGACACCGACATGATCTTCCACAACCGGCACCTGGCCATCACCAAGCTGGAGGAGATGGGCCCGCACGCCTTCGGAAACCTTTCGGGCTGGGAGGACTTCTCCCGGAAGGCCAAACCCGGCGACATCGTGGTGACGGGGGCCAACTTCGGGGCGGGCTCCTCGCGCCAGCAGGCCGTGGACTGCTTCAAGGCTCTCGGCATCGCCGCCATCGTGGCGAAGAGCTTCGGGGCCATCTACGAGCGCAACGCCATCAACGCGGCGCTCCCCATCGTCGTGAGCGACCTCGTGGAAACGGATATCCAGGACGGCGAAGAGATCACCGTAGACTTCGTGGCGGGGCGCATCCTCCGCCCCGGCGGGCGCGAAGTGAAGGCCCAGCCCTGGCCCGAGGTGCAGGTCCAGACCTATCTCCGCGGCGGGCTGCTGGGGTGAGTGGAGGCCAACCACAGAGGCACAGAGACCCAGAGGAAGATTGTTCAGGTGTGGCGGGAAAATCGCGTGGAAGGGTTTGAATCCGAGACGCAGGGTTGGCGGAGGAACGCCTTTCGTCTCGGCAATTAGAGGCTCTTTTCTCTGTGCCTCCGTGTCTCTGTGGTGGCTCTTTTCTTTGGAGTGGTTTGTCATGGGCAAGACCTTTGCTGAGAAGGTGCTGGCGAAGCGGGCGGGGCTTCCCGAGGTGGTGCCGGGGCAGATCGTGACGGTGCGGCCGGACCACCTGCTGACGCACGACAACACGAGCGCCATCGTGGGTAAGGTGGCCGAGGAGCTCAAGGCCTACGGCCTCGTGAGCGCGGACCTGCCCGTCATCGCCATCGACCACGTGGTGCCGGCGGTGGACGAGAAGACGGCCCTCGGCCACGCCAAGATTCGCCGGTTCGTCAAGGAGTACGGCGTCAAGCACTTCTTCGACGCGGGCGAGGGGGTCTGCCACCAGCTCATGGTGGAGAAGGGCTTCGCCCAGCCGGGCCGGCTCATCCTGGGCTCCGACAGCCACACCTGTACGTACGGCGCGCTGAACGCCTTTGCCGCCGGCATCGACCGCACGGAGGCGGCGGTCCTGCTCCTCACGGGCGAGACCTGGCTCAAGGTTCCCGAGACCATCCGGGTCTCGCTGAAGGGCACCTTCCCCCTGGGTGTCATGGGAAAGGACCTCGTGCTGAAGATCATCGGCGAGATCGGGGCCGATGGCGCCAACTACAAGGCCGTGGAGTTCCACGGCGACCTCTCGGCCCTCACCATGGACGACCGCCTTACCATGGCCAACATGGGCGTCGAGATGGGCGCGAAGCTGGCGGTCTTCCCCGTGGACGGCATCACCCAGGCCTACCTCTCGGTCCACGCCCCGGGCGCCCAATACGAGCCGGTCTGGGCCGACGAGGAGGCCGTCTACGACCGGCGGTTGAACTTCGACCTCTCGGAGCTGGAACCGATGGTGGCCAAGCCGCACACCGTGGACAACGTGGCGCCCGTCTCCGAGGTGGCCGGGCTGCCCATCCAGCAGGCTTACCTGGGCACCTGCACCAACGGGCGCCTGTCGGACCTCCAGGCGGCGGCCGCCCTCCTCAAGGGTAAGCACATCGCTCCCGGCGTGCGCCTGCTCGTCATTCCGGCCAGCCGGAGCATCTTCCAGGGGGCCATCACGGACGGCACCCTGGCGACCCTGGTGGAGGCCGGCGCCATGGTGGGCCCGCCGGGCTGCGGCCCTTGCCTCGGCGCGCACCAGGGGCTCCTCGCCCCGGGCGAGCGGTGCATCAGCGCCAGCAACCGCAACTTCCAGGGGCGCATGGGATCGAAGGAGGCCGAGGTCTTTCTGGGAAGCCCCCTCACCGTCGCCGCCAGCGCCATTCGCGGCGTGTTGACCGACCCGAGGGAAGTGATCTAACCACAGAGGCACAGAGACACAGAGGAGGGCTCAGGAAATGAAGCAAAGGAATGGACTCGAGTGCGAGAGAGTCCCTCATCGGCAAAGAATAGTTTTCTCTTTTAGCGAAGTGCTCTTCCATTCTCTGTGCCTCTGTGTCTCTGTGGTGCAAAAAGAGGTCGTTCGATGACGGTATTCCAGTACGGCGACGATGTGAACACGGACCTGCTGTTTCCGGGGCGGTACACGTACACGTGCGCGAAGGCGGATGAGATCCTGCCGCATCTGCTCGAAGATCTGGATCCAGCCTTCGCGAAGAGCGTGAAGCCGGGGGACGTGATCCTCGCGGGCAAGAACTTCGGGTGCGGGTCGAGCCGCGAGCAGCCCGCCTTGGGCCTGAAGGCGGCGGGGCTCCAGGCGGTGGTGGCCCACTCCTTCGCGCGCATCTTCTTCCGCTCGGCCATCAACCAGGGCCTCCTGCTCGTGGAGTGTCCGGAGGCGGTGGAGGCCTACCGGGAGGGCGACGAGGTCGCGGTGGACGCGGCCTCCGGCAGGATCGCCGTGGGCGGGCGGAGCTTCGCCTTCCCGGCGCTTCCCCCCGAGATCCTCGCCATCCGCGACGCCGGCGGCCTCCTCCCCTACGCCCGCAAAAAACTGAAGGAAGAGAGAAAGAAATGAACCACAGAGGCACAGAGACACAGAGGCAAATGTCTTGGGGCGTGGCCAGAAAAAGTTCAGGAGAAAAGGAACCGAAAACGCAGGTTGAAAAAGGCCGTTTCTTGTCTTTGATCATCATGAGGTTTTCCTCTGTGCCTCTGTGTCTCTGTGGTTGAATCGGGGGAGTGCTGCATGAGCAGAATCGCTGAAGCGGGTCGGCGGGGAGAGAAGGTCCGGTCGGACTGCTGGGTTCAGGTGGAGCCGAAGGGCCGCGGCGGGCTGAAGCTCTCGGTGGCGACGAAGGTCGAGGCCATGTACGGCGATGCGGTCCGCGCCACGTGCGCGAAAACCTTGGAGTCCCTGGGAGTGCGGCACGCGGTGGTCACCGTGGAGGACTACGGGGCGCTGGACTTCGTGCTGGCCGCGCGCGTGGAGGCGGCGGTGAAGCGGGCGGGCCTCGGCGAAGGCCTCACCTTCCTGCCCGAGCCCGGGCCGGGCTTCGGCGCCAAGGCTGTCCGGGAGCGCTTCCGCCGCTCGCGCCTCTACCTCCCGGGCAACGAGCCCAAGTTCTTCCTCAACGCGGCTCTCCACGAACCCGACGGCGTGATCCTGGACCTCGAGGATTCGGTGGCCCCGGCCGAGAAGGACGCGGCCAGGCTCCTCGTGCGCAACGCCCTGCGCGCCGTGGACTTCGGCTCGTGCGAGCGGATGGTGCGCATCAACCAGGGCGCTCGGGGCCTCCTGGACGTGGAGGCGGTGGTGCCGCAGAACGTTCACCTGCTCCTCATTCCCAAGGTCGAATCGGCGGAGCAGGTGCGGGCCGTGGACGAGCGGGCGGAGGAGGTTCGCAAGGCCTCGGGGCTCAAGGCGCCGGTCCACCTCATGCCCATCATCGAGAGCGCCCTCGGCTGCTTCCACGCCCTCGACATCGCGCAGGCCAGCCCCCGCGTCGTGGCCCTCACCATCGGACTGGAAGACTACACGGCCGACATCGGCGCCCAGCGCACGCAGGAGGGCCGCGAGTCCTTCTGGGCGCGGTCGGTGGTCGTGAACGCGGCCCGCGCCGCGGGGGTGACGCCCATCGACACCGTCTTTTCCGACGTGTCTGACGTGGAGGGGCTGCGCCGGGCCTGCCTGGAAGCCAAATCCCTCGGCTTCGAGGGCAAGGGCTGCATCCACCCGCGCCAGGTGCCCGTGGTCCACGAGGCCTTCGCGCCGAGCGCGGAGGAGACCGAAAGGGCCAAACGCATCGTCCTGGCCTTCGAGAAGGCCGAAGAGGAAGGCCTCGGCGTCGTGGCCCTCGGCTCCAAGATGATCGACCCGCCCGTCGTCAAGCGCGCCCTCCGCACCGTGAAGATGGCCGAGGCGCTCGGGCTCCTGCCGAAGGGATGGAGGAAAAGCTAACCACAGAGGCACAGAGACACAGAGGAGGAGCTTTGGGTTCTGGCAAGAGAGACCTTTGGGAGAGAAGAGAAGCGCACGCGAATCGTCTTGCACAAGACAGGTTTTTTCTCTGTGCCTCTGTGTCTCCGTGGTTCAATCAGGGGTTGAGCGATGGCTGAGGTGGAACTGAAGAGGAACAAGCTGGGGCGGCTCGTGCCGGCGGTGGTGAACGGCCGGAAACAGGTGCCGTTTCGGGGTGTGGACGAATTCGTGGCCAAGGGCCGGCAGGCGGCGCCGCCCATCGCGAGCGCGGCCAACTTCCCCGGCAACGGGGACAAGCGGGCCGGCTCGCTGGCCGAGGCGCTGGAGGCCTGCGGCCTTTCGGACGGCATGACGCTCTCCACGCACCACCACTTCCGCAACGGAGACCTGGTGGGGAACCTGCTCTTCGACACCGCGGCGAAGATGGGGAAGAGGGATCTGATGTGGTTCCCCTCCGCCTCCTTCCCCTGCCACGAACCTATCATCGGTCACATGGAGAAGGGGGTCGTGCACCACATCGAGGGCTCCATGAACGGGCCCCTGGGCGACTACTGCACGGACGGGAAGATGCGCGGGCTCGGCGTTCTGCGCTCCCACGGCGGACGGTGGCAGGCCATCCAGGACGGTGAAGTCCACATCGACATCGCCGTCATCGCCGCCCCCTGCGCCGACGCCTTTGGCAACGCCAACGGCGTTCAGGGCCCAGCGGCCTGCGGCTCCCTCAACTTCGCCCTGGCCGATTCCCTCTACGCGGACAAGGTCATCGTGGTCACCGACCACCTCGTCCCCTTTCCCGCCATCCCGTGGCAGATCCAGGGCAACCACGTGGATGCGGTGGTCGTGGTGGACAGGGTGGGCGATCCGAGCAAGATCGTCTCGGGCACGACGGAGGTCACCAAGAGCCCGGACCGCCTCCTGCTCGCCGAGCTGGTGGCCCGCTTCGTGCGCGACGCGGGTATCATGCGCGACGGCTTCTCCTTCCAGGCGGGCGCGGGCGGGACGGCCCTGGCCTTCGCCATCTACCTGAAGGAGATGATGAAGAGGGCGGGTGTGAAGGCCCGCTTCGTCCGCGGCGGCTCCACGAAATACCTCGTGGAGATGCTCAACGAAGGCCTCACGGACTACATCCTCGACGGACAGACCTTCGACCTGGACGGCGTGGCCTCCATGCGCGACAACCCGCGCCACGTGGCCACCAGCCCCTTCACGAGCTACAACTACCACGGCAAGGGCTTTTTCGGGACCTTCGTGGACGTGGTGGTCCTCGGCGCCACGGAGGTGGATGTCCATTTCAACGCTAACGTGGTGACCCACTCGGACGGGCGCCTGCTCCACGGCATCGGCGGCTGGCAGAACTGCCTCTTCGCCGGCTGCACCATCCTCGCCGTGCCCGCCGTTCGCGACCGCATCCCCGTCATCGTGGACGAGGTCACTACGCTCACGGGCCCCGGCGAGCTCGTCGACGTGGTCGTCACCGAGCGCGGCATCGCCATCAACCCGCGCCGCCACGACCTGTTGGAAGCCGTGAAGGGCAAAGGCTTGCCCATCCGCGACATCCGCGACATCCAGCGCGAGGTGGACGCCATGTGCGGGGGCAAGCCGAGACCTCCGCGGCGGGGCCGCGAAGCGGTGGCCGTGGTAAAATGGGTGGACGGTACGGTCATGGACAGCGTCTGGAAGGTGGTTCGGTAGCGCCCCGTCCACGGGAGGCGGAAATGTCCAGAGTGAAGAAGCCCGACCCGCAAGGCGCTCCCCGCAAGGAGGATGCCCCGGAGCGCAGATTTCCGCGGATCCCATCCAAGAATTCCGTCGTCGTCCGTAAGCTGGGCGCCGGCGCGGAGGGCGGGCTCACGACGACCGAGGTCGTGGGGTTGGGGGGCTGCAGCTTCGTCGACGCCGAGCCGCGGGAGGCGGGCGAGACCCTCTACCTCTCCATCCTCATCGGCGTCGAACTGGCCGAAGCCCGGGTGAGAGTGGTCTACAGCAAGCCCAGGAAGGAGGGCGGCTTCGAGATCGGCGTGGAGTTCACCGAGGTGCCCCAGCGGGACCTCGCCCTCATTCGAAGCCTGGTCGGCTCCAGCGGGGAGGGATTCCGCTGATGGCTGCCGCCGGAGGCCGCACGGGGGGAGGAGCGACGGACGAACCGGCCAAGGGATCGCCGGGAGGCTCCCCGCAGGCGGCCCTCTCCGGATTGAGCGCCGAGGAGGCCGCCAAGCGCCTGGCCCAATACGGCCCCAATGCGGTGGCCGAGGAGAAGCCCCATCCTCTTCTGGCCTTCCTGGGCAAGTTCTGGGCTCCCGTGCCGTGGATGCTGGAAGCCACGGTGGTATTGGAGCTCGTGTTGGGCAAGTTCCCCGAGGCGATCGTCATCGGGGCCCTGCTCCTCTTCAACGCCCTCCTCAGCCTGGTTCAAGAAAGGCGGGCCCAGAGCGCGCTGGCGGTTCTGCGCCAGCACCTCACGGTGCAGACGCGGGTGCTGAGAGACGGGGCATGGAAGCCCGTCGCGGCGGCCGATCTGGTGCCGGGTGACGTGATCCACCTGCGCATGGGCGATCTGGTGCCCGCCGACGTGCGTCTGGCGGAGGGCCAGATCGAGATGGATCAGTCGGCGCTCACGGGAGAGTCCGCCCCGGTGGACGGAGGCCCGGGGGCCACGGCCTTCGCGGGAGCCGTGGTCAAGCGGGGAGAGGCCACGGGAGAGGTGACGGCCACGGGGGCACGGTCGAAATTCGGAAAGACCGCCGAGCTGGTGCGAACGGCCAAGACCGTCAGCCACCTGGAATCCACCATCTTCTCCATCGTCAAATACCTGATCATCGCCGACGCCGCGCTGGTGGTGCTCGTCTCGCTCTACGCGCTCTATGCGGGGCTGCCGTGGCACGTGCTTTTGCCCTTCGCGCTCATCCTTCTGGTGGCCTCCGTGCCGGTGGCCCTCCCGGCCACCTTCACCCTGGGAACGGCCCTGGGCGCCGCCGACTTGGCCCGCCATGGCGTCCTCTCCACGCGTCTCTCGGCGATCGAGGAGGCCGCCGCCATGACGGTGCTGGCGAGCGACAAGACCGGCACCATCACCCTGAACCAGCTCTCCCTGGCCGACGTGCACGCCTACGCGCCGCACGGCGAAGAGGAGCTCTTGCGCTGGGGGATGTGGGCCTCCGAGGAGGCGACGCAGGACCCTCTGGACATGGCGATCCTGAGGGCCGGCAGCGAGCGGAAACTGCAACCGGAGGGAGAGCGCCTGCATTTCACGCCCTTCGATCCGGCCACCAAGCGTTCCGAGGCGCTGGTGCGTCTGCCCGATGGCAAGACCCTCAGGATCGTCAAAGGCGCGGCGGGGACCATCGCGGCCCTGGTGGGCCCCGGCACCAACCTTCAGGACGAGGTGGCCAAGATGGCGTCGAAGGGCTGCCGGGTCCTGGCCGTGGCGGCTGGCCCTCCCGGCGGCTCCTTGGAGATGGGTGGGTTGCTGGGGCTGCAGGACCCGCCCCGCCCCGATGCCCGCGCCCTCATCCAGCACCTTCGGGACCTCGGCGTGCGCGTTCTCATGGTCACCGGCGACGACCCTCTCACGGCCAAATCGGTGGCGGGCCAGGTGGGTATCGAGGGAGAGGCCTCTCCTGCGGAGAGCCTGCGAGGGAGCGTGAGCAGCGAGGTGCTTGACCGCAACATCTTCGCGGGGGTCTACCCCGAGGACAAATTCCACCTGGTCCGGGCGCTGCAGGCCCAAGGACAAGTGGTGGGCATGACGGGTGACGGCGTCAACGACGCCCCGGCCCTTCGCCAGGCGGAGGTGGGGATCGCCGTCTCCAGCGCCACGGACGTGGCCAAGGCCGCCGCCAGCCTGGTCTTGACCAGCCCCGGCCTGGGCAACATCGTGGACGCCGTGCAGACGAGCCGGCGGATTTACCAGCGCATGCTCACCTACACGCTCAACAAGATCATCAAGACCTTCCAGATAGCCCTCTTCCTGAGCTTGGGCCTGGTGATCGCCAAGGCACTCGTTCTCACGCCCATGCTCATCGTCCTCCTGCTCTTCGCCAACGACTTCGTCACCATGTCCATCACGACCGACCGCGTCACCTTCGCCAAGAAGCCGGACCGTTGGGCAATCCGGCCCCTCATGCTGGCGGCCTCGGCGCTGGCGGTTCCGCTCCTGCTCTTCTCCCTCGGCCTCTTCTACGCCGCCAGCGCCTGGTTGCGTCTGCCGCTGGCCCAGGTGCAGACCCTCATGTTCGTAATGCTGGTTTTTACCGGCCAGGGAACGGTCTACCTGGTTCGGGAACGGCACCACTTCTGGCATTCCCTGCCCAGCCGATGGATGCTCGGCAGCACGGCGATGGACGTGGCCGCCGTCAGCCTGATGGCCGCCTTCGGCATCCTGATGGCCGCCGTCCCTTGGACGCTCATCGCCCTCACCTTCGGCGCGACGGCGGTCTTTCTCTTCCTGATGGACTTCCTCAAGATCTGGATCTTCCGCTGCTGCACCGGGGGCGCGGTCTAGGGAGCGCCCGCCGGGCCACACCAGCGGCGCCGGAACGAGTCGGCCTCATGGCTGTCCAACATTCAGTCTGCCTTCCGGAGCGAAGCGGAGGAAGGTGCGTCCCGGCGCCGATGGGCCTCATGCAAGGAAGGCGGGAGGCGGCGAGGAGTTGCGCCGGTCAGGGGCGATGACTCATGAAGGTCCGCATCTGGGCCCTATACCGATGGAGGGCCTCCCGTCCCGCGGAGGTGAGCCGAAGAACCGTTCGCGGGACTTTCCCCGCGAAGGTCTTCTGGACCTCCACGTAGCCCGCCTCCTCCAGCTTGGCGAGGTGGGAGGAGAGGTTGCCGCGAGTGAGGCCCGAGTGGTGGAGCAGGAAGACGAAGTCGGCCCCCTCCACGGCCTCCAAAAGGTCCAGGATCAGGTGGCGCGCCGGTTCGTGGACCAGCCGGTCGAGCTTCAGCAGTCCGCGCCCTCGGTCGGCGGCGGGCTCCTCCCTAGCCATTCACGCTCTCCTGCGGCGGGTATCGGCTCAGAAAGGTGACCAGGAGGAGCAGGCCGCAGAGCGTGATGGCGCAGCCGGCGCCGAAGGCCCACGAGCGCGGTGAGGTGCCCGTGAAGCGGGCCAGGAGGAAGGCCGCAAAGACGAGTGCCCCGTAGGCCAGGAAGCGCTTCAGCCTCAGTAACCCGGAGAGCGCCGCCAGAACGGCCGCCAGCGCGGCGCCCGCTAGGAGCGGGAACCAGGGCGCCAGAGCCGGGAAGCGACCGGCTCTCATGCTCACGAGGAGCCCAATCAGGGCCACCTCTGCTACCAAGCCCGCCGGGACGAGGCAACCGATTCTCAGCGCATCTTGATCCCGCGTGGCCTCGCGGGGGACGAAGAGGCCCACGCGCGGCTCAGTGATCCGCCTCTTGAGGAGAGGCCCTCCAAGGATCAACGCCAGCCCAGCGGGGTTCCAGACCCACCACAGGTGGTCCGGCCTCACCAGCGCGGAAAGCGCCAGCAGCAGCCCCGCGAAGAGGTCCACCAGCCCGTCCCGGTGGTAGCTCCAGAAGGCCCTCCGCTCGATGCCGCCTGCGCCCTCGCTCGTTCCCATTTTAGCCATCGCCCCGCACCCTTTCCGCAGAAATTGAGTCTGCATTGCAGACTAGTCTGCGGTGAATATATCCCATCGGCAGGGCTCGGTCAAGGGGACGAGGAGGCCAAAGCCGCGGAGCGGGGGGGCGGGCGATCCGGCGTCCGCGGCGCCCTACCAGAACCGGCGCAGGAGGTGGAGCAGGAGGCTCACGGCGATCGAGAGGAGGAGCATGCTGGCGAGCGGTATGTAGATCCTGACGTGGTCGCGCTCCAAGCGGATGTCTCCGGGCAAACGCCCAAACCACTTCAGGGCCCCCGAGGCCAGGAGCAGCCCAACGGCCGCCAGGAGCCCTCCCGCCGCGGCGATGGCCAGGCCGCTCCTCTGGAGGGGAGTCACGGCCTGGGCTCCGCGCTCCGGCCGAAGATGGCCGTGCGGATGCGCCCCTCCGGGCCGCTCCAGGCGCGGTACATGCCCGGCGTGGTGAAGGGCATGGCGATGGCCCCCTTGGCGTCCAGGGCGATGAGCCCGCCGGAGCCGCCGAGGGCTTTCACCTCCCGGAGGACGGCGCGGGCGGCGGCGGCCAGAGGGAGCCTCCGGTAACGCACCAGGGCCGCCAGCTCGTGGGCCGCCACGGCGCGCAGGAAGAACTCGCCGTGGCCCGTGGTGGAGACGGCGCACACGCCATCCCGCGCGTAGGTTCCCGCGCCCGGGACGGGCGAGTCGCCGATGCGGCCGTAGCGCTTGGCCGTCATTCCACCCGTGGAGGTGGCCGCGGCGAGGTGGCCGCGTCCGTCGAGGGCCACGGCACCCACGGTGCCCAGACTTCCCGCCGGCGCGGCTTCCTGTTTGGCCAATGCCTCTTGAAGTTCGCGCCAGCGCCTCTCGGTATGAAAATAGGCGGGCTCTTCCAAGTCCATCCCGCAGGCGGCGGCGAAGGCCTCGGCCCCCTCGCCCGACAGGAGCACGTGGGGCGAGCGCTCCATCACCAGCCGGCAGAGCGCCACGGGATTGCGAACGCGCCGGACGGCGGCCACGGCGCCCATGGCCAGCGTGGCGCCGTCCACGATGGCCGCGTCCATCTCGTTCCGGCCTTCGGCCGTGAAGACCGATCCCCGGCCCGCGTTGAAGAGGGGGCAGTCCTCCAGGCTCTGAACCGCCGCCTCTACGGCATCCAGGGCCGAGCCCCCTCGCTCCAGGGGCGCCAGTCCCGCCTCCACCGCCGCACGCAGGGCGAGGCGGACCTCGCCCTCCTGCTCCGGCGTCAGCCGCTCCCGGAGGATGACGCCGGCGCCGCCGTGTACCACCAGCCTCGGTTTCGTCTCCATGGCTCCTCCAGCCGAAGACCTGCCGGATCTACGGTAGCTCGGGCGGAACGGCGCCGCAAGAACCGGCCGCCAACGTGTCCTCTCCGAAACGCCGGTGCAAGAGGCCCTTCATAAAAGCGTGGCACGATGGCACCTGGAGAAGGAGGTTTCAGAGCCATGATCCACGAGACCCTTGAGCAGACGACTCCGGGCACGGGCTCCTCCGGGCCGGAGGCCGGAGGCCCCCGAAGAGGAGGGCTCCCGTGAGCCGCCCCGACGGCGAAGCGGCGAGGCGCCGCCGCGTCGAGCTGGTGGTCCTCTCCGACCTCCACCTGGGCACCGTCGGGTGCCAGGCCAAACCGCTGCTGCGCTACCTCAAGAGCATCGAGCCCCGCACCCTCGTTCTGAACGGCGACATCATCGACTGCTGGCAGTTCAGCCGCTGGTACTGGCCGAAGGGCCACATGAAGGTGGTCAAGCGGATCCTCAAGACGGTGGCATCGGGAACCCCCGTCTACTACGTGACGGGGAATCACGACGAGATGCTCCGCCGCTTCGCCGAGCTCCACCTGGGAGACTTTCACCTGGTGAACAAGGTGGTCCTCGATCTGGACGGGCGGCGCGCGTGGATCTTCCACGGGGACCTCTTCGACGTGGTCATGCAGCACTCGCGCTGGCTCGTCAAGCTGGGGGCCCTCGGCTACGACCTCCTCATCCTCATCAACCGCGTGGCCAACTGGCTGAGCGAACGCGCCGGCCGGGGCAGGATATCGCTCTCCAAGCGCATCAAGGACGGAGTGAAGAGAGCCGTTGCCTTCATCGGAGACTTCGAGCGCACCGCTGCCTCACTGGCCGCGGAGAACGGTTACGGCTACGTGGTCTGCGGCCACATCCACCAGCCCGCCATCAAGACCGTCGCCACGGACCGGGGAACGGTCACCTACCTCAACTCCGGCGACTGGGTCGAGAACCTGACGGCGCTCGAATACGACCGAGGGCGGTGGACCCTCTTTCGCTACCGCGACCACGAGCAGGAGCTGGAGCGGCAAGAGCCTCGGGAGGAGGCCGAGCCGGAAGGAGAGGCTGAAAGCCTCTCCCTGCCAGCGGCCGCGGCGCTGCTCCAGATGGTGCGGCCCTGATCCCTGGGCGGGAAATGGCCGCGGCGCGCCGGCTCACCGCCGCTTGGGTTGCAGGCTCTCGTGGGCGAGGTCCACGAGGGTGCGCGCGAGGTCCAGGGTCTCCTCGTCGGTGACCGTGATGGTGACCCAGCCGAACCGGCCCACGTAGGCTGCCCTCTCGATGGCGGGGTGGTGCGTCAGGACGGCCTGGTCGGATGGCGTGGCCTTCACCGTGAAGGCGTTCTCCCCCGCGTGGCCGATGGCGAAGACCTTCCCGCGCGCCTTCCAGACCACCGCGCCCCAGGGGTACTCCTCCACCGCCCCCGCCTTGGCCAGGCAGTGGCTCCGGATCGCCTCGAAGGCCTTCCGAGGGCTCACGCGCGCCGTCGCCATGTCTGGAGGGTAGCAGACTGAGGTGAGGAAGGGCACGGGGGAAGGCGCCGGGTCCCCGACTCGGCCCTCGTCACGGCCCGCGCGGGCGTCAGGTCCCGGGCGGATCTTTCCCCGCATCCTCCTCGATTTTTCCACCACCATTCTCAGCTAGGCCACCAGCGCTGCGATGGCGCCGCTGGCCGCCCAGGCGGGAAGCAGGATCGCCCCCGCTACGCCGAGGGTGAGGGGCACCTCGGTGAGGGTCTCGCCCCCGGTGTCCTTGATCATGATGCGGCGGACGTTCCCGCCGTGGAGGATCTCCTTGACCTCGGCGCCGGGCTGGAATTTACGCTGGGTCCCCCGCGTTCTCCAGGATGTATTCAGGAGCCGCGTGGGCCGTGCCCTAGGGGCCGCCGGGTGAGAGCGGGCGAAACGGCGGCCGGTCCCGTATCCCCCGGAAACCCGCCGGCGGGAATCGGCGTCTCCGGTCGGGTCAGGCAGAGGATTTGGCGTGGAGACTGGAGGTGCAGGATGGGAAGCCACCTAGAGTTTCGGTCCACCACGGGGCCATATCCGGATCTCTTCACGGCGGAGGTTCGGGAGGCGCTGGAGGCCCTCGCGCCGCTCAACGCCGACCGGCGCTCGGTGATGGCGGCGCGGACCGCCCGGCGCCGGGACCGCATCCTCAATCGCAAGCGGATCACCTTCCTGCCGCCCGAGGATCTGATCCCCCGAACCTCTATCCGCGTCCAGGACGCGCGGGACGGCCGCTTCGAGGGCGCCGCGATCCCCCGCGACCTTCAGCGCCAGTGGATCCAGGGCACGGGCCCCGCCACCAAGCCCCGCGCCTCCGTGAAGAGCGGCCTGCGCAACGTGGCCTACGCCCTGCTCTCGGGGGCGGACGGCTGGATGTTCGACGGCGAGGACGCCCTCGGCCAGGTGGAGACCATGGCCCTCGACAACCAGCGCAACCTGAAGCTCGCCATCGCGCAGGACCCCCTCTTCCTGGAGGTGGCCGAGGAGGTGGCCGCGGAAATGAACGCCTGGGGCCAAGGATTCTTCGGCCGGCCTATCATCGCGAACTGGCGCGAGCAGCTCGGTTTCACGACGAAGCTCTTCCGCTGCCGGGGCCTGCACCTGGACGACCGCCACGTGCGCGAGGCCGGCGGCACGGGCTTCTCCGCCTCCATCGCGGACCTCGTGCTCTACGTGGTCACGAACCACGAGAGGCTTCTTGCGGAGGGCTCTTCCATCGCCCTCTACCTGCCCAAGATCCAGACCGCCGAGGAGGCGGCCCTCTGGAACGACCTGCTGACGGCCCTCGAAGGCCACCTCGGCCTGGCCGTCGGCACGATCAAGGCCTACGTCCTCGTGGAGCAGATCGAGGCCTGCTTCCAGCTCATGGAGATCCGCGCCGCCCTCGGCCAGCACTTCGTGGGCTTCAACACGGGCCGCTGGGACTACATCAACAGCGTCTCCGACGCGCTCTCCTGGGACCCCGAGTTCGTGAACCCCAACATCGACGCCATCGTCATGACCTACGGATACATGCGCGCCTACGAGGATCGCGTGCGCAGGGCCGTCAACACGCCCGACCGGAACGGCCGCTGCGCGCTCTGGCAGGGCGGCATGGAGACCAACATCCCCGTGGGCACACCCGAGGGTGTGGCCGCGGCGATGCGGCGCGCCGTGGCCGGCGCCGAACGCGAGCAGCGCGAGGGGGCCAGCGGCAAGTGGGTGGCCCACTGGAAGATGGTCCACATAGTGCGCCCCGTCTGGGAGAAGGCGGGCGAGGAGAACCAGCTCGGCCGGCCCTTTCCGCCTCTGACCTACACGGATCAGGACGCCGCCGGCCTCACGCTCCTGGAGCCTGCCCCGCGCACCGTCCGCGGGGCCCGAGACCTTCTGAGCGTGGCGCTCCAGTACGGCAACGCCTTCGGCCAGGGCTTCCAGGCGGCGGCCCTCAAGCCCGCCGACTTCTTCGGAGACGACGGCATCCTCTACCTCATGGAGGACATGGCCACGGGCGAGATTCGCCTCAGCATCCTCTGGGAGTGGCTCCACAAGGGAGCCCGGTTCACCGAGGAGGATGCCCAGACCGGGGTGAAAAGAGGCGCTCCCTTCACCCTGCCGCTTTTCCAGCGCCTCCTGGAGGAGGAGTACGCCAAGCTCCAGAGGGCGGACAACCGGGATGTGCACGACGACTCGAAGGGCACCACTCTGCCCATCGCCCGCGCCATCATACAGGCCTACGTGACCGAGCCGGTGAAGACTCCCTGGATGGTGGACCTGCTGAACCTCAACCTGGACAACCACGACCTCACTCGGGCGCGGGAGCGTATCGCGCGCTACCTGGAGGCCTTCAGGCGCGACGGCTCGCGCCTCACCGAAAACCTGGATTTCTGAGGCGGGCAACGACGATCAGGGGTGAGCGAAATGGCGAAAGAGCGATTGATGATCCTGGCGGACACAGCCAGCCTAAGCTCCTCCTCCACGAGGAAGGTGCAATACGCATAGATGAAAAGCGATGCGATGGAACGAGGCCATGAACACACGCGGTCAGGAGCTCGCCGAGAGGCAGGCGCGGTTCGGCGCGGTCACTTCGGCTGGACCGTCGCCCCGGACTCTCCTTCCTTCGACGAGATGAAGACGTTCAACGCATAGCCCAATAGCGATGCCAGGAGACAGAGCCATGAGCACGTTCGAACAAGACGTCGCCGCAACCCAAGCCTGGATGGAGAGCCCCCGCTTCGAGGGCATCACGCGCCTCTACACGGCGCGCCAGGTGGTGGAGCAGCGCGGGACCATCCCCCGTGACTACACGGTGGCGAGGGATGCCGCGGCGGCCTTCTACGACCGCCTGCGCCATCTCTTCGCCGAGCGCCGGAGCATCACCACCTTCGGCCCCTATTCCCCCGGCCATGCGGTGACCATCAAGCGAATGGGGATCGAGGGTATCTACCTCGGCGGCTGGGCCACCTCCGCCAAGGGCTCCGCCACCGAGGACCCGGGCTCGGACCTGGCGAGCTACCCGCTGAGCCAGGTTCCCGAGGAGGCGGCGGGACTCGTGCGCGCCCTGCTCGCGGCGGACCGGAACCAGCAGTTCCTCCGCTTGCACATGAGCGAGAAGCAGCGGGCCGAGACGCCCGTTGTGGACTACCGGCCCTTCATCATCGCCGACGCCGACACGGGCCACGGCGGCGATCCGCACGTGCGCAACCTCATCCGCCGCTTCGTGGAGGCCGGCGTACCGGGCTACCACATCGAGGACCAGCGCCCAGGCACCAAGAAGTGCGGCCACCAGGGCGGCAAGGTGCTCGTGTCCTCGGACGAGCAGATCAAGCGCCTCAACGCGGCGCGCTTCCAGCTCGACGTCATGGGCGTGCCGGGCATCCTCGTGGCCCGCACCGACGCCGAGGCCGCCAACCTCCTCGACAGCCGCGGCGACGAGCGCGACCAACCCTTCATCCTCGGCTCCACCAACGTCAATATGCCGAGCTACAAGGCGGCCTTCCTGGCGCTCATGCGGCGCTTCTTCAGCCAGGGGCTGACGGAGATCAACGGCCACCTGCTCTACGCCCTCTCCGGCGAGGAGCTGGAGGCGGCCGATGGGTGGCTCGACCGCACGGGCCTCTCGCCGCAGGTGGCGGAGGCGGCCGCCTCCCTCGGGAAAGGGCCGGGGGCGACCGCGGACGCCCTCTTCGACCAGGTTAGCTCGCGCCTCCTGGAGGCGTGGGAGTCCGAGGCTGGCCTCGAGACCTACGGCGAGGCCGTGGCCGAGGTGTTGGAGTTCCGAGCCGGCGAGGGCGAGGCGCTGGAGATGAGCGTGGAGGAGTGGCGCCGCTTCGCGCGCACCGCCTCCCTCTATGCCGCGCGCAGGAAGGCGCGATCACTGGGCGTCAACATCGTGTGGGACTGCGAGCACGCCAAGACGCCCGAGGGCTACTACCAGGTGCGCGGAGGCATCGAGTACGCCATCGCCAAGTCGCTCGCGGCCGCGCCCTTCGCCGACCTGCTCTGGATGGAGACCGCCACCGCCAACCTAGCCGACGCCCGCCGTTTCGCCGAGGCGATCCACGCGCAGTATCCCGCCAAGATGCTCGCCTACAACCTCTCGCCCTCCTTCAACTGGGACTCCACGGGCATGAGCGACGATGACATGCGCCGCTTCCCCGAGGAGCTGGGGAAGATGGGCTTCGTCTTCAACTTCATCACCTATGGCGGCCACCAGATCGACGGCCTGGCCTCCGAGGAGTTCGCCACGGCGCTGAGGCAGGACGGCATGCTCGCCCTCGCCCGCGTGCAGCGCAAACTGCGCCTGGTGGAGTCCCCCTACCGCACGCCGCAGACGCTGGTGGGCGGGCCGCGCCTGGACGCCGCGCTGGCCGCCTCCTCCGGCCGCACGGCCACCACCAAGGCCATGGGCAAGGGCTCCACCCAGCACCAGCACCTCATCCAGACCGAGGTGCCCAAGAAGCTGCTGGAGGAGTGGCTGGCCCTCTGGAGCGAGCACTACCGCCTGCCCGGCCCCCTGCGCGTGGAGCTGCGGCCGCAGCGCGCCGGCTCCGAGCTGCTCGAGCTGGCGCTCGTGAGCCGGGGGAGCGACAAGGAGGCCAACGTTATCTTCGCCCCCATCCAGGATCGCCGCGGCCGCACCATCCTCTCCGTGCGGGACCAAAACACCTTCGACGAGAAGCTCCGAAAGAAGCGCCTCATGACCCTCATCCACCTCTTCCTCGTCCACCGCTACAAGGCCGACTCGGTCCACTACGTGACGCCCACCGAAGACAACCAGTACCAGGCCGCCAAGATGAAGAGCCACGGCATCTTCAGCGAGGTCAAGACGGAGGTGGGCCAGATCATCGTCGCCGACGTCAACCACCGCCGCATCGCCGAACTCCTCGCTCCCGACCGCCTCCAGCTTGGCAAGCTCATCCGCAAGGAGGGGTGAGAGGGAGATTCGGAATTCGGCAACGGGGAAAGACCACAGAGGCGCAGAGGCACAGAGGGGAAAAGGCGAAAGGAAGAAAAATTGTCACCAGGGCATCAGAGGCCGGGGTTCCTGCGTTCATGTCAATCCGCGGGAGGGATGCTGAAAGAGAGGCTGAGAAGGGGACCGAAGACGGGAGACCGGGATACTGGGAGACCGGGAGACCGAAAGGCGAATGCGCCGCCGTTGCCGTCATTCCCGCGCGAGCGGGAATCCAGGGCTTCGCTTTTCAGTCCTCACTTCCATTCGCCGAGGAGGCGCTGAGGCCGCTGGGAGGGGATGGGTGAGACGGCACTGGCGGAGCGGCTCGCACCGCGGGGACTGGAACCATGGGGGTCAGGTCTTGCAATGCCACATGGAAGGCGCTGCCTGATCAACGGGTCCGGCGGGCGCTCGGCGCCGTGCGGCTCGGGTCCACCCTGCTATGGCTTCTTGCCCTCCGGCTTTCGGGGACCGGCCCAGGATTCCCACTCACGCCTGCT
>Ga0078972_1003012_pt1 | contig 52328 bp, 33 predicted proteins | sample YelNatPaOPGAMG01_FD_67568 | JGI IMG/M metagenome (GOLD analysis project Ga0078972, IMG submission 67568) | Hot spring thermophilic microbial communities from Obsidian Pool, Yellowstone National Park, USA - OP-RAMG-01 (SPADES assembly) (version 2) | ecosystem: Environmental > Aquatic > Thermal...
TCGACATTAAGGAATCAATCTGTATTTTCCTGGACATCGATCTAGAGTGCCATGCGCGCTGCGCTTTCAGCCACAGCAGCTGCAGCCGCAGCAGCCTTGGGCCTCGACGCGTGACCCATGATGGAGCGACAGCGCGTGCCCCAAGGATGCCTGCTCCCGTTCGGAAACGTTTCCATGGCTGCTGCTCACGAGCATCCTTTACGTGATATGTAAAGAGCGCACTCAGGCCGTCAGTGATCGGGGTATGGGCGCTTTGTTTCCGGTCGTTGGTACACAGAGACACACACACACACACAGAGAGAGAGAGACCTGTTGCAGTGGCGTTGCCCTCGTGGGATGTCCTCTGCACGGCGCTTGCATGCGCATGCTCCCAGAGCGACCTCCATCGAGCGTCTGATTGCCATGCGACGGCATTGGTATGCAATGCGACTCCAGCGGGACACTTGTCCCTCAGAGCACGAATGCATGCGCTTGAACAATGCATGCATGTTGTGCACTGATCACTTTAGGCAATATGCAGTGATATGCCTCCAGCTCGTCGATCATTCGCCTCTATCCGAGGAGCGTCGGAAATTCGCCACACCGCCCGTGACTTGTTCCGAGAGCGCCAGCATTCAGCGTCCAGTCGAAGACGCATGAACTAGATGCAAAGTAGGCCGGATTTGTTCGGGTTCCCATACACGCGAGCACTCGACAGAGACAGCAGTAGCGTCGTCGTCGTTGTCGTCGCATGCAAGAAAACTGGGTATCCTTTTTGCCGTGCGATTTCCAGACACGGCAAGTGCCCGGAGCTTGCGTTCCGGCACATGGGTTTCTGCGTATCAGGTTATCGAGAAACCAGAAGAAATCTACTGAGTGTACTGGTGCAAGCTTCACGGAGAGGAATGTGCTGTTTCGAGCACTCGCATGCTCAGTTGAGCGTAGGTGCGCAACGCCGTTGCCGAGGCCGCTGGCGTTGCGCGGCGCAGCGCAGCGTTCATCCGCCATGCTGTTCGACGCTACGAAGACGCGGAGCAAGTATCGTTTTGGTGAGCACGGCAGCTGAGCGCGTCATCATGAGCAGCATCTGGTCACGTTTGACAGATAAGCGAAGATCGAACAAACCAGACGACGCTTCAGGTGAGAAGTCGGATATTCTTGGAGCTGGAACCTCGCTAGACTCACGAGCGGACCCGGCACCGGACCACTTGTGGGCACAGGTCGACCAAGTTGACAGCGTCCCCGATATCGAAGAAGAGAACGGACCCCGAGTGGATTTTTCGAACTTGGACAGAATACAAGCGGAGACTGTGGCTCCAGCGTTGGGCATTTATGCGACGCCGCGGGGCAAGTCCGGCGAAGTGGATTACTTGTTCGCGGAGGAGTATCACGAGTATCGCCATAAGAGCTGGGGCGAGCAACTCACCTTCTGGGCAGGGGTGAGTTATTTAGGCGGTGCGATAATTGGAGGCTCGTTAGGGTTTCGTGAAGGCATCCAGAAAGGAAACGAAATGGTCGCGGAGCTTGTGTCGCCAGTGACAGGAGCTGGCGGCGGCCCCAAAGCCGCAACTTCGCTGTCAGTCTCGCATGTATCCAAGGCAAAGCTTCGACTCAACGCACTGCTCAATGCAGTAGGTCGACGCGGCGGTCGCATGGGTAATGCTGCAGGCGTCTTAGCGATCATGTTCTCGGGATTTGAGTCGTTTCTGCACTGGCTCCGCGATGACGTCGACGACTCGTGGAATTACATTGGTGCCGGAGCGCTGACTGGCGCGCTCTACAAGTCCACCGCAGGTCTGCGGGCAGTGTCTATGTGGAGCGCAGGGCTGGCGACTGTCGGCCTCGTTGGCCTGTACGGAGCCAGACGAGGGGTCTACGGCCGGCGGTTACGGCAACTGCTCTAAGCAGGTAGGCGGTGGTGTTGGGCGTCACGTAGACGGGCACAGCTCGGGAACGCCGCAACCTACGCTCATGGTGGTGATGGTGATGGTGCTGATGGTGGTGCTGGCGGCCGCCTCTATCGTTGGCATGTTGCGCGATGGCTTGCTCTGAGAAGCGCGCAACTCCTTCGATGGATCCAGACTCGGGCGATGTGCGCTGCGCGCAAGCCCTGGGTACGCCCGCGCAAAGCCTCGTATTGCTGGCGACAAGTACCCGATTTCCATACATTGTACTATGCTCGGCTTTCGGTTGAAAACGGAGACACGCGCGTTGCCCTGTGTACAGCGCAGCATGCGCAGCAGCGCGAAAGCAGTAGCAGCTTCCGGCATGAGCACTGGACGCAGGTCAAGCTTCGTCAAGCCTCAGATGCTTCAATGGACCAGGCTCGATGTCAACGAGTCCAAGGCACGATCCACATGACAGGTTGGCACCTGGGGATCCCCGAGGGAATGCAGCGCAGATGCTGTATCAGAGAAGTTCATTGACGGATCCGAATATTTTCGTTCACACTTGAAGCAGAGAGACAAGCACCGCTCTGTTTGAGGCTGTTGAGCTGCCGTTGAATAGGAAAATTCGTGAAGATACGATCGTCGTGGAGTGAGCCCCTGGGCTGCAACTCCGCTCCCTGAGCGAATCAGTTCGTTCGCCTGCTCGGACGGACCTGGGGTCGGATGTTCCAGGCCTCAGCTCAAACGCTAAAGGACCTTTGCTCCCTTGCTCTTGCACAGCCGCGGGCACACGCTGGTAATGCAGTGAGCTCTTGAGTCGCATATCGATCCCAAATGCGAATCAAGGCGTTTACATGCTCGGACGGCGCTGGGGTGTGCTGTTCCAGGCGCCCGGCATACCGATAAAGGCACCTCACTCCGTGGTGATGCTGTTGTCGCTTACCCATCGAGTCTACCAAGTTGGAGAGGCGGCGATGCCGGCGTGCACAGCTGCTCGCTGGCACCGCGGCTTCCCTGCCGTTTCCGACCGACCAGCATATTATCGTTTCCGATCGCAACGCTTGGACTCGTAAAAGCGAGCCAGTGCTCCAGCAACCTGCTTCACCGTTTTGAGTGAAACTGCTTCCTACTGAAGCCTGCCGCAGGCGTCGGCATTGCCACATGGAGCCGCTCGTGCCCGCGCGTGCTTCACTCGATCCAACGGAGATCCGTCGAGACTTGGAGTAGTTTCGATGGCAGCTTGCCCGGTGACGGGGACAGAATTCGCAGACGACCTCGAAACCGATCCACCGCCGTTATCTGTACGAAACCGAAAACCGGAGTGCCCACCATACGAGCAACGATGGTCGGATCATCCAAGTGAGGCCGCTCCCAGGCGGTGCTCGGTGCGTCAATATGGCTGGACGCCTCGGCCGCTGGGGGCGCTGCGGAGGCCCCGGATATCACGTTTGGTAATCTCGCGGCCAGCTCTTGCTCTGAGGCCTGACTCACCGCACCCACCGTATGCAGCATCTCCTCTTGAAGCTCTGTAAGGAACTCGATTTCTAGGGATTCTTGGTCCGGAAACGTTTCGCCTAGCGGTAACGCCGTCAGAGGCGCGAGCGCTCGCTCACAGATTCGATAGAGTAGGATGTCTGCGGTCGGAAGCCATAGCGGGTGGGGATGAAGCTCCCCGTGAAGACCATAAAAGTAGGATCGAAAGCGCTTCGCACGCTCTGCTCGACGGATGGATGTATCCCGAGGCACGACGCCACCGCTCTTGGGAATTCGAACGAGATCCACGCGTTGGTTCGTATCGGTGTTCACCCGATCGTCATATGATTGACGGAGTAGCGCATACAAACGTTCCGATTCAAGAACAACGACACAAGTGGGTGATAGTTCATGAAGCGCATCGGCGAGCAGATCGAAACTCTCGCGAGTCTCTGTCCATGCGGGCAGTACTGCAATGCAACCGGCGTTGTAGAGCAGAGGTGCCTCGGTGTCAGCTCCCTGATCACCCGCTTTTGCCGCTTTTGCGTCTACTTCCGTCATCCACGCGTCCAGCTGACGTCTGATGGCTCCAATGAGCGTCAAATAGGACTTGGCGTTATCATGTGGATAGAAATGCCCAAAGTACCAACAGATTGGCCGTTCAAATGCCGCCGCATCTTCCAGCGCGAGCAGCGGCCGATGCAGCGACATCATCACCAGGGCGCCGGGAACCGCCGTTAGTCGGCTGCACGGCCCGAAGCCAGCGCCAGGGTCCAAGTCTAGCCACGCCAGTCGAGCACCGAGATGCCGCAGTGCGTAGGCTGCCAGAGTTGCCGCCACCGTCAGCTTGCCGCTGTCATGGGGGCCCACGACGGCCACCCGCGGTGTCTTATTCGAGCGACCGTCGCGTCCAGTGCGAAAGCTTTGCTCACGTTGCCGCTGGAGCACTGCATGAATGTTCATCACAAGTGGGTTTGGTGTTTCCTCTGCAATATACGGCGGCACATGGAACGATCCGCGAACCTCGACACGACATCCATGCCACGTGAAGACGCCAAAACGACTTCCAGGCCGCAGATCAAAGCTCTGATGAAGCGCCAGCTCCCGTCCGAGGACTTCCGCAGTGCCACGCAATAAGCGCAGCTGTGCGGTCGACTGTGTGTCGTCGGAAACCTCAAGTCGTAACTCGTTCTCGGCTCTCAAGTCAAAAACTCGCCAGGCATCTGCGTTGTGTCCGGTACCCAGGCCTGAACTGTGCGAACTTAGGGTATCGGCCATGGCAGAGTCTTCCTCCGCAAAGTGGTTGCCGAATGGACGTCCGATCCGGTGAACGCTCGCACTGCTACGAATTCGGCACAAAAACACTACAACAGTGTGTTCTCTGGCAAGCGCAGCAGCAAGCGTATACCGCAGCAAAGCCTATCATCAGCTGTGGGGAAAACACCCCTGCGAGTCTCCCGTTCAAGGTACTGCTGATCAAGCCGACTGCTGTTGCGAGTCTCTCTGTCTCTCTCTGTCTCTATCTCAGCGGTCCGGTTTTCGGTGATAGGTGTACCCAGTCACTCGGTGGTGTTGCAGCCGTAGAACACTCGGGGCACCTTCCGTAGCAACTTCTGCTGATCCGTTCGAACTGCTTGTGCGAGTGTCTATTTCAGTCACCCTGTTTCCGGTGATATGTTAACCAGCCACTCAGACCGCTAGCAGTACTTGATCTTTGGGAGTTTCTCGTAATAGTTCGTGAAGATCAGTCCGAATCGCTTGCACGAGTCACTCAGGATGCTTCCAGTACTAGACTAGAGGACGTTCGTATCCGTCTGGCGGTCGAGATTCGTCTAGCCCAGCAGGGTCGCGGCGAATCGCTACTGGGAGGACGCGCTGCAGACTGCGCGGGAAAGCCATGAACAGGAGGCGTTGACCGAGCCTACACGTGTACCTGTATTAGACTTGTCGCCACGTTCTATGCGAAAACGAGTTATCGCTGAGACCGCTCCTGGAGAAGAGGAGCTAGCGGATCAGGTCATTCGTATAAAAGCGAATGATGTCGAGTCGGGGCTCGCTGCACTCAAAAGCTGTGCGCTCCCTGCACTGAGTCGGGCGGAAAGTCTCCAGCGTTATTATGCAGAGTGGTTCCCGGCTACGGTTTTGGCACAGTGGCTTGCTGGCCGTCCAGGGGCTGAAGGCGAAGACTTACTTTCACGTCGGGAGTTCAGTTGCGAGGCGGATGACGGAAGCGGAGGCGAGAAGAGGATTCGCTACCTTGCCTATCAGGATGCTGCTGGACTGCGTGCCGATTTCTTGCGACTGCTTCCGCTCCGGTACGATATAGGACCTGTGTATGATGCGAGTCCCAGAGATAGGTACCGACGTATAAATAAACTGGAACCCGTAGAGCGCGAACTGGTCTTCGACGTGGATCTCGATGTGTACGAGTCTGTCAGTGCGCTAGGTCAGTCAGAGCCGGCAGGTGCCGCTGCGAACTTTGCTGACGACCCTCTGCGGGCGTGTGCCGATAACTGGCTATTTGTTGAGGCGGCCGTGACGGTTATGGAACAAGCGCTTCGCGAAGACTTCGGATATGAACACGTTCTTTGGGTTTTTTCGGGACGGCGTGGTGTCCACGCCTGGGTGTGCGATACGCGGGCCCGGCAGCTGACCGATGAAGCTCGTGCCGCTATCGTGGAATACCTACAGTATCGCGGGATATCCGCCGTTTCGAACCGCTCGTCTCTATCATCTACCTTCAACAGAACTGCGACAACATTCCTGCACCCGGCGCTTCGGAGGGCTGCAACAATCCTGCTACCATTCATGGACAGGTTTCTTGAAGAGCGGCCGTCGATTTGGGCGGACGAAGGCGCCATGGACACTGTCTTGGGCATGTGTCCCGATGCTCAGGTACGAGAGACGCTCCGTCGCTTTATTCAGCGTTCCCATACAAGAGAATCTGCTGCCGCCGTCTGGCGCCTGGCGTTGGAGCAACTCGACAGCAAGCGCCTGGACACGGATGCCGCCATGCATATCGTGCTAGGATTGCTCTACCCACGCCTGGATGTGAACGTAACCCGACAACGAAATCATCTGCTCAAAGGCCCGTTTAGTATCCATCCGAAAACGAACGCGATTTGTGTCCCGTTCAGAGCCGACCTGGTCTCCAAGTTCCGACCAGAACGTGATGTGCCGCGGCTTGTACCCCTGGTGACGGGCGACGCGAAAGCGCAGAAACAGCTACGCGCCGCCCTGGATATCATGGAAGCCTTTGTAACGGAGTTATACCACGCTGATACGTAAGATCCCTCTATCCTACTCTATAGACCTTGGGGTGCGCACCTGGACATCCGCCTCAGACGTTTTCCGGATGAAATTTGAGCAGCACGCCATCAGCACCCAAGACAAATCCTCGCTGCGAGCCGAAAAATTTGATCTTATAAAGATTGGCGCCTACTTTGCTCACAAGCGGATCGCGTCGCCATGTTTTGCCGCCATCATCGCTGCGGTACATGCTTCCACCACCAACCGCTGCCCAGACGTGCCGATCGTCCTGAAAAGCGACATCCAGGATACCGTAGCCACCAGTCTTAGAATCGACCATATCGAAGGCAATCGTCTCAGTTGAATTCAGGTTCACGTTCGGCTTGGTGAACCCCAGACCGCCGCCCCTGATCGTTTCCCAAATACCTTTGGTAGCGTCATTCTGAATGAAGCCGATTGCGCTGATGCGTCGCGAAGTGGATCGAGCGTGAGGCGTCCAAAAATCGGATCCCGGCACCCAGGTGAGGAAAAAGTTACCCCTTGAAGGTATCGCGATATAATTCCCGTGAACATCGCGCGACACGGAAACGATGCTGCCGGTGAAATAGCTCGCTCCGGTGATACCAGAGGAGATCGTTCGATTCAAGGTAGCATCAATAGTCTCCCGTACCAGCGCCTTCCAATTGATACCACCATTTTCCGTCACGTAGATGGCACCCGAGCTGGTCACCATTTCAGCGCAGTTCGGACCGAGCGCAGTAACCAGCAGTGGCTCTCCGGGTAGCTTTGGAGAGAGGAGAATACGTGACCAGTTTTTGCCCCCGTCGGTCGAACGCAACATAACCGGAGGCTTACCTATGACCCAGGCCTCATCTCCACTGAAACTCACGTTCGAGAAACGATAGTTCAGCTCCTCCTCACGCTCGACGTCCTCGAAAGCGCGCGGTTCCCAGGTCTCGCCTCCGTCACGCGTTTCGAGGACCAGGCCACGAGTCCCTACAAGCCAGCCGTGATTAGGATCCTTCTGGCTGAAGTCTATGTCGAAGAGCACACTCTCCGTCGGCAGCGGCACCTGTTTCCAGGCGGCGCCTCGCACGGTCTCAGCGAGCGGTGCCGCAACTAGCGCTCCGCTGCGCGGCAAAGCAACAGCCAGCGCGCCAAGAGCTAGGTGATGCAAAAGTGCTCGTCGCGAAACGCTGAATCCAAGCTGAGACTCAACAACAGTTTCCGTATAGGCGTGTACGCGCTCGCCGTCGCTCATGCAGATACGCCACCGCTGACGGACCCCGCTAGCTGTCTCTGCTGCTGACCTGCTTCGCAGTACCTCCGCGTTACGACACCTGCTTTTGCTGCCGTGTGCCAGCAAGCCAGCAACGTTCGTGAACGCTACAGATACTGACGTCATCGCCCAATATATCCTGATCAGAGGCCCTTCTAACCACTCACCACCACCGTCCCCTAGGTCGCACAGTGCTTCTAGTGATGCGATGCAGTACAAGATGCTGGCAGCGATGTGGGCGTGAGCGCTGCGGCTTCGCAGATCGCCGCCGCTGTCGCCGCGGATGCAGCGCATCGAGGAGCCTCTGCGGCGGTGCGTTGCTTAAGTGTGAAGCGACCTGCGCATCGTCGGAGTAGGTGCAGGAGTAGGTATAGGTGTAGAGGTAGGGGGTAGGAGTCAGTTGCGTCTGGGATAGACTTGACGACATCCACTGCGTCGCTGGATCTAGCCATTATGTCTGCGAGGAACTCTTCTCTGGGATATTGAGATGCACAGGCGCGTTTCTGGGGCGATCCAAGTCTCTTTCCAGCTCTGCTGAGGCAGCGGATGCACCTCGCGGCGGTATCTGGTTCGATGCATCGATCTGACGGCATGGGAAGACTTGCGTGGCCGGTGTCTGCTGAGCCTCGGAATTTTTGGCGGGTCTCGGGGCCAACGTTGCCTCCTGCATGGTTTGGAATCGAAGGTAATTGCGACGCTTTGCGCATGGTCACGTGGATTAGTTCGCTGGGGCATGGCTATTGCCTCTCGTTCAGACACGCGTATATGGACCGCTTTGCAGGGTGTGCCTGCGTGAAGTAGACGCTGGACCAATCCGGGGATCCTCCAAGCGTTGAGCCTCTGATATTCGCAGCTGTACTGGCGCTTATGGGGCGTCGACTCGCTTCAAGCTATTGGATCCGATTTTTCTCCCGAGCGATCGGATGATTGATACTTCCTGTCAGACACACTCGAGTACGCAAATGCTACCAGTAACCGGGACGTCAGCGCCCATTCCCCCAGGGAGAGAGGCTCTCACGCTGGACCAGTCCCAGTCCAGCTTGCTCGTATGAAGTAGAGGTATGACTCTTCCCGTCTACATGACGCTCGACCAGTAACCAGAGCCTCAACGTCCATTTCCCCGGAGAGGGAGGGAGAGACTCTGACGCTGGACCAGTCCCAGTCCAGCATGCTCGTATGAAGTAGAGATATGACCGTTCCCGTCGACACGACGCTCGACTTGCTGCCTGCTGACGCTTCCTGCTGTATATGATGCGAACGCATCTCGGAGGCGACATCGCATGTAGCACCCAATTTTGGCGAACGGAGCATCGCGGCGGAATGCACGCTGCGCTCTCACTAGCCCTGCTCTAGCCGTACGGTGGGGCGGCGAGGTGTCGAACGCTGTGACGTGGAGAGCGCTGGGCATATCGCTTGATAGGGCGTCATATCCGGAAAAGCGATGCGGTTGCTGTACAGTGGCTTTGTGTAAACGCTTGATAGCGTTGTTTCTTGCTGGAAGTACAGCTTGCTTGCTTGCTTGCTTGCCTGCAGGTGCTCCACGAGAGACTGAGCACGCTCACGTCGTTACCCGGGTATAGCGTTGCGGGAGCTGCTGACTTTGTCCTGGAAGCCTGGATTTTGTACGCGTTTCTAGTGATCGCGCGCTCGTTGGTACAGAAATCTTGTCAATCTGTGCTGTCTAAGTGTGCATTAATCACGCCTTGGTCGCAAGGGTTTGGGCTTGAACAAGGAAGCGCGGACGCTGGGGTTTGCGCCACAGTTCTCGGTGGGGGACACGCTTGCGGTGCTTGACAGCCGCACCTACACAGTAGAGAAGCGATTGATGCTCTTTCGCCGAACATGGCCGCTTACGTTTGGCGCTGTAAATTTGAGAGGTTTCCGTTTCGGAGCCTTCGGGAATGCCTCGATGAGGACAGCGGGAGCTGTACGTGTTGCTTTCGACGCTGGAGCTCGAGCGCTGAGTACTCGAGCGGCAGAGAGAGTTTTTCGGAAGATTGGAAAGAACGTACACGTGATGCATCGGAGTTGACGGGAAAGCGGAAGTACCCACGCGAGGCGCAGCCTGTTCGGATATGGACCAATCCCCGAGAATGCGCGTTCTCAGAGTCATGGCTATCCAGCGATAGTGCCTTCGACTTGATTGCTATGGATGCGCAAGGGCGCCTAAGCACGTACCACTGGCACCGACGTCGGCTCCTACATGAGCTAAGTACGAACAGCTCAAGCACGCGACGAGCATCATTTACTGAAGCCGATTCCCGCAGCTCACCGGTACCGCATTCACAGTCGGACTGGGAAAGCAGAGCCGCAATCTTGCAGTCACGTGATTTGCGGTTGCTGAATCCGATCTATCGAGACCAACCCGTATTTTTGATGCGTTCTGACCTGATTTTAGCTGCACTAGATCGTCATGTGTTGGCAATCATGCAACCAGGCAGACTTTTCCTGCAGCAACTAGCGTGCCCCGAATCGAAGTCTCTGAATGACCGCCTGATTCAGTGGATCCGCGTACGGCTGAGTGAGCACGGCAATGCATTCGAAGTGGTCGCTCTCGAAGCTCTGTTGGTGCTTGCCCACGAAACCCTCGCGCGACGAGCGAATGTGGTCAAACTGGCACTTGAGGAGCGTCTTGCACCGTTCGCGAGTCACCCGAACAAGCGCTTACTCGAGGAAATCCGCGTGTTGAAACGTGAACTCGCCTCTGTGGCTACCGAGGCGCAAAACTACAGTGCCGCGTTGGAACGCGTGCTCGGTGACGATTTGCCGTGGCATATCGCTGAAATGACGCTTGTAGTGGCGTCATCTGGCGATATGCTGACAACGAGTAGCGATCTGGAATCGCTTTTGGAGAGCAGTATGCAAAAGTTTCGGGGCTGGAGCCGCCTCGCAAACGAGTTATGCCATCGGGTCGGGAATGCGGAGCAGATTATTGAGTTGAGTTTAGCAGTCACGCAGATGCGCCTATGGTCGTTCAATGCCCTACTTCACCTCGTTACCGTGTCAGCGTTCCTGATAATGATTCCACCCGATTATTTCGGGATGAGCATCTGGATTCCGGTCTATGATCGTGTAGATATCTACTGGCCGTGGCTTCTTACTACGTTCCTTTTAATGTTGCTCAGTTTCGGATTCCTCGGGACTGGAATTTGGATACTTCGCAGAAAGAAGCTCCTGTTCCCTTTATTTAAATCGCGGGTAGATCATTAGGGTTCAGGGTTGATCGCAGCGCCGAGACGCTGTTGACGTAAAGCGCGTAGCAACTGGCTGCGGTGCATTGCACGAAACCTGGAGATTGATATCAAGTGCGTATCATCTGGGTGCTGTGTTCGCTTGAAACCGATCCCGCTACGCTGGAGCGCTCACCGTCGGGACGTTAGGCTCTCCAGGATATGCACATCACAGATCTCGTGGCCTGATAGCGATCGCTTTCACAAGTGGTGGCGCGCACCAGCCGACCATTTTCTTCGGTGTAAGATCCATAAACCAAACCGGGATCTCCCCGAATGCACCACAGCATTCGCCAATGCGGGAATCGAACATCGCTCCACTCCATATAGCGTTATGTTTCAGAAAGCCCGGACCGGCTTTCACAAATCCATACCCCAAAGGAAGTTGCACTAGGGCGACACTGCGGCGACCGAGTACCTGGCGCGTCATCTTTATTCATGAGGTCGCAGCGTGCCATCGGACGGTTGCGTGTGGGTGATCCCGCTGACCTCTCATTGCAGTCTGCGTATGCGAGAAAGTCGCTTTCTGGAGTTGACCGCATACCCCTTGCAGGATGATGCACCGCATCATCAACATATGGGGCTGGTTCCGCGGTGCGATGATGACTCGAAACCTATCGAGTAGGGCAGGAGGTATGCCCACCAGCCCCAGAAACAAGCGAGTATGCCACATGCGTGTTCTCTCCAGCGAATAGATCCCTTGCTGGAAAGTCGCCAGATAAGGATACGGCAAAGCCAAGGTTGCTTGTGGAGGCAGCGCACCATTTCCAAACTTCTCGAGCAGAAGAGCGGTGGCGGACCTCGTCCATGCGTCCACGGTAACTTATGCTGTATCACATTCGATGCTCTGAACGAGCGGACCAGTTTGACCAGTGGGAGCACTCCAGCTCCAAATGAATGCAGATAGTGTTTTGGCCCCATGGCCTGGCATCACCACACGCGGACTTCATCAAGACACGGCACAAACGAGCGGCAACATCCAGAACAATGCATTTCCGCTCCGGAATGCTGGGGAGAAACCGCCATGACGGACAATCGAAAGCCCGACATTCTATTGCGTCTAACACATTTACGATCATGCGCCACCCAAGTACGCTCACAGTCTTCCATGCAGTACTCAGCAGCTGGAGCGAACGCAGCAAATGAGACTCCTGCGCAAGTCACATGCACAAGTACGCGCACAGTCGTCCATGCAGTACTCAGCACCTGGAGCGAACGCAGCAAATGAGACTCCAGCGCAAGTCACATACACTAGTACGCGCACAGTGGTCCATGCAGTGTTCAGCGCTTGGAGCGAACGCAGCAAATGAGACTCCTGCGCAAGTCAGATACACAAGTAGGCACATGTAAGCGCGCGTCCATCGGATCGCTTGACGCGTTATGGGCGCACCCTGCCGTTCCGTCCGCATAGACACGTTCATGATCTCGACGTTGCAGATAAGTTGAACAAAGACCCATATTTCTGGACTATCCCCACGGCGCCTACTCCAGATCTTGCAAAGCACACGGGCGCGAGGGTCTCGGGTTCCGCGCAGTGCACCCGGCGACGCGGGGGTTGCATGTCCATCGAGACATATTTGTACAACTGTGGAGGTGCATCCCAGCGCCTCGATGGGCGCACGCTGTATCGAGTCAACAGGCTTTTATTCTCCAGTATTGGTGTGCGCTACCGCGTGCCCTTGTGCAAACGCGCACGTTGGTGAACACTATGGAAAAATTTGCGGATAATATTCCTGAAGAGGACCTGTCAGCCCTGGTGGAACTGGTTGAGGAGGGTGAAATCACGTCGGAGGAGTTGGTGCAGCAACTGCAGCGCGCAGACTTGGGTGACCTCTCAGCGGAAGACGTCTACGAGCGCGTTTCGCGCTGGTTGGAGCGCCAGGATCTCGCCGAAAACGTGCACGAATCTGTGGGTAGCGATGAGCCGGTTGAAGCACAGCCAGCTCCACAGATCGAGACTGACGTCAGGTCGGGTGAGGCACCGCGTGCCGTGACATCGAGAGCAACTAGTGACGCGCTGCTCGTGAGCCTTCTCCAAAAGGTACGCCAGCGACAACGCTTCTACGCTTCGCAGGCGGAACGGGTTGGTGCGGAGCTCAAACGCCTGCGCCGCCTCCTCCTCGACGAGCTGCGGCCGGGTTTGGAGGCGATTCACTCGGAAGCTCTAGATCGCCTTACAGAGTTGGCTGGTGATATCGGGGAACTTCGCTCGATACGCGATGAACTGCTCCAGCGTCGGGAAGAACGTTTACGAGAGCAGCTTGCAAGCGCTTCTGCAATGGCGAATACGCTCGAGAATGAACTGACCGAAGCGCTTAAGGAGGACGACGGCGAACGTGCTGCAAATTGCATGCTGCGTATCGAGGCGCTGTCGCAGGAAATCGAGGAGACACTAGGGCTGTCGCCTGGACAGATTGCAAAGGCCCGGCGGATGGCTCTCGAGCGCTACCGCACCTGGGTCTATAAGAGATGTGGAGCGTACCTCAATCGTCTGGGTCCGTGGCCGTCTAATCCGGACGCTGCTTTTTTGCGCAGACTGGAGGCGAGTGAGATCGCTGCTCGAATTCGAGCTTTAGCACAGCAGTCTGTGCGCGTGTTCCGGGGTCCAGATGCTGCCGGTTTCTACGGAGGCACGCTTAACGAAGAGGATGACCGCCGGAGTGCAACTAGTGAGTACAGTGGTTCCACCGCACATCGAGCTTCTGGACGCGATCGTCGCTACTTCGAGCACTGCTTCCTGCAGACCCAGGTAGCTGCGTTTGAAAAGGCGTTTCGCGAGGCCATTCGCGCACCACCCGTACAAGCGAGCTCGGAGTCCAAGTTGTCTGTTGAGCAAGGAGCCCAGAAAGTTTCAAGCCAAGTCAGCGAGACAACGCCCAGCAGAGCAGTAATCGATTTCGCTGTTCACTATTTGAAAGAGTTTGCTGAGCGTTATCGACCGCTTTTGCGAGTCGTGTTTGATGGCATGGACGAAGACGTAGATTTATTGGTCGAGTCCATGGTTCATGAGTTCATGGCGACCATCGCTGAAGTTGTATTTGCAGAGTTGGAGAACCGTTACAGTTTCGGTGAGGCCGAAGAGGATAACGCGCGCCCAGCTTCAGGAATCTCGCACCTCTACGCGCATACATTGCAGCTGGTTGACGCGTTGGTAACGTTTGATCGAGATATGGCGTTGATAATTGTCTCGGAGAATCACTCCTTAATGCATTCCTGGATGGAGGCGGAATTCCAAAGCGCGCTAAACAGGTTCGAAACCGCGCTGCGAACTCCTGGCGCTCTCGGTATCGTGATCCCCGGAACTGCAGCCTCCAGCGACCAACTTGACCTGCTCACCAAGGGTCGAGCCATTCTGGATTCATTTGCAGGTCATCAAAACCGCGCAACGACCGCTGCAGCGCTGCAGCTGGATGCCCTTCAACAGGCATCTCTAATCGGAGAAACGCTGCATTCCTTGGCGACCAGATGTCGAGCATTACCGCCACATCCTCACCGTGCCCGTTACCGTTTTGCACAGTCTGTGATCGCTCCTCTTATCGGGTGGCTCATGGCACAAATTCATTATCTGATGACCGAGACTGAAGCGCAATGTGCGACAAGTCTTCAAGCATCCATGCATGCAAGCGGGGCGCCCTCGGCGGAACGCTTCAAAGACTGTTACCTTTTGAGTGCGGATGCCTTGTATCGGACGCTTTCCTATGCGGCGGCTGCCTACTTGCTTGCCGAGGATATTCGCCAACGAGTCGAAATATACCTCTACGAATTGGAGTTCAGCAACGCACCCGATCAAGGACCCGACAGCGAGCTCGAGTCCGAGAATGAGCAGAGCGCGCGCAGTGACGTGGTTGGCGCAGGCAATCCCTACGACGCCATCACCGCTGAGGTGACTGCTTTGCGCAAACTCTCAAGCAAAGCACTCGCTTCGTATGCTGACACGGTCACTGATATGCTAGCACCGTGCTTCCTTGAAGCTGACGCCGATGCGTCTCTAGCGACGCCGGCGCTGGTTGCGGCAGCGATGAGTACCATCCAGGATCTTGTTGCTTTGAGCGAGCTTCTCCTGCGTGGACACAGAACGCTGCTTCTCTGGCTATGGGCACCGTTCTTCCTTCAGCTCGATGCGAAATTGGCGATGTTCATTGCCCAGTGGCGACAGCAGCTGCAGGAGGCGAACGAAGCATCGCAGCCATTGCACAGCGCACGCGCGCACCACGAGTCAGAGGCACGTTCCATGCAGCAGAGTTTTGGCGCCTCCAAGCATACAGCACTTCCTATCCAAGCGGGTACTGTGCAGCAGCTTGCTGATTTTGCTGCTGCACATTTCCAGCTACGCCACACGCCACTGCATCAGACCCGCTTGGCACTTGAGCATATGCTCCAGTTCAGCGCTTCGGAGTGATTGCGGGAAACGAAAGATGTATCGCCGTCGCAGTGCGGATTTTTTGATGCGCTTGCCGCAGGTGATTCATATGCTGTATCTGAATATCATGCGCAGACCGTTCAGCGACTAGCATTTCGTGCCTTGACCCAAACGAGACAAACCTTGGGAGTTCTAGATGCCAACGTCTTAGACGCGGCGTGTTGCTCACTCCTGCAACCTGTTCAGCGCACGAGAAAGGCGCCGGATCACACCAGTCGCCTTAGGTCTGTCCTTGACTTGGTATTTATGTCGGGAATTTCAGACCCTGTTCGCCTCGTTTCATACCTGCTACTCGTCGAAGAAGAATTCGAAGCACTCCATTCGGGGTCATGTCCAACGAACACAGCGCTCAGTGTCGCCTTTCTCCTATTCGTGTCGTGCTCTAAAGCATCCTCGCCAGCGGGCAAGGTACTGTTTTTGTCTCCTGCAGATTCCTCATCCTTCGCGGACATCGTGTCTGAGCAACTCGTTCTCGTGCACGTCAAGCTCTTTGCCTGATGTCTTTTTTCGTGTGTAGCATCGACGATTGACATCAGGTCTTCCCGAATGCGCTCACAGCTACAGCCGGTAGCCAGGTGCAAGAACTTTGCCGCCAATGGAGAAACTCCCGGTACACGGAGGCATCTTGCACGCGGAGTTATTCCACGGACAAACATGCGCAGTGAGCAGGTCGCTGATGCACCACGGCGACGCGTTTACTAGTCAGCTGGATCGGTGCGATAGCGTGCGGCTTCCGTGTCGTACCACGGAAAACCGACAATATCCCGAACCTGTTCGAAATCCATCAGATGCGGAGCGACTTTCTCGGGATCCCCGGACTGCAACGCTGACAAGGCAGCTTGCATGGCTTTCATGGAAGCCGCCAGGAGCGTCAGCGGATAAGCAGCGATTCGATAACCCATGCTTTCGAGCGTTTTCGCTGGGAGCATCGGGGTCATCCCATTCTCCAGCATATTCGCCAACATGGGAACACCGGCGAACGTTTTCGTGAAGCGCTCCATATCTGCCACGGAGCGCGGTGCCTCTAAAAAAAGCACGTCGGCGCCAAGCTCCAGAGCCTTGTCTAGTCGCCAGAGAGCCTCATCGAGTCCGTGGGTGGCTATCGCATCGGTACGCGCGACAATGACGATGTCCTCGAACTCGTTGCGAGCATCGATGGCTGCCCGCCAGCGCTGCACCGCCTCGCTGCGTTCAACCACGGCTTTGCCGCGCGTGTGTCCACAGCGCTTCGGATTGACTTGATCTTCAATCAGGATACCAGCCAGACCGGCCAGAGCGAATCCTCTAACGGTACGCTTGACGCTCACCGGGTTTCCGTAACCAGTGTCGCCGTCGCCAATGACTGGATAGCTTGCGGGGAGCACTTCCATGATGGAGGCCGCGCGGTCGCGAATCTCACCAAAGGACAGCAAGCCTGTGTCTGGAAGCCCAAAGCTCGCAGCGACCCCGAATCCGGTCATGAAACTCAGCGGGAATGCTGCAGAGCAGATCATTTTCGCAGAGAGCCCATCGAAGCAGCAAGGCATAAGATGCAGTTTCGGCGTTTGAAGCAGGAGACGCAAGCGCTCCACCGCTTCCATTCGTCCCGAACGAGCAGTGCGTTCGAGCTGGCTGGGCTGCAAGCTCTCTCTGGCAGCATCTGCAACAGCCACAAGCCGCCCTCGTCGCCACGAGTGAGACGATCGCTCGAACAGCGCCGGAGCGCTCCTCAGGCCCGCTGAGGGAAGGAGCGTACGCGGGCCCTTTCTGGTGCGCCGCTGACCCCACAATGAATTGTAGTCTACGACATGTCCCGAGATCGTGAACATGTTTTCTCGTGCAGGTGGTAAACGGCGTTCCAAGCGAGCTAGCCTCTGCAGTGCGAACACGCCTGAGGAGGGCGTATCGACACGGTGCCCGTTCAGACGAGCGCATCTGCCGCATGCCTCGTCAGCGTGGTGCTCTAGGGTGGTTTACGATCATCACGCTTTCAGCGTTCCGATGATAACACTCCACTATTTGAACCAGTCGAGGGCGCTGAGAGTTTGGTGGCTACTAGAAGAACTTGAGGTTCCGTACGACGTCAAACGTTATCAACGCGATGAGACGACTATGCTTGCGCCCGCAGAGTTGAAGCGGGTTCACCCGCTTGGCAAGTCACCGGTCATAGAAGACGACGGGCAGGTGATCGCAGAGTCCGGTGCTATCATAGAGTACTTGACGGGAAAGTACGATAAGAAAGGTCTGGTTCCGCCGGCCGGAACACCTGAGCGGCTGAGGTACACTTTCTGGTTACACTACGCAGAGGGGTCACTGATGCCGCCGCTGTTGCTCAAGCTGGTTTTTAACCGGCTGGCTACTGGCCCTTCACCGTGGATAGTGCGTCCTCTATTGCGCGTTATCTCGAGGCGTGTGCAGGAGAGCTTTGTGGACCCCCAGGTGCAACTGCACCTGGGTTACGTAGAACAGGAGCTTACCCGCTATCGTTGGTTTGCAGGTGACCAGTTCACTGCTGCGGATATACAGATGGGCTTTCCTTTACTGGTGGCAAAGTCACAGAAAGCACTGGACGATCGCTATCCGCATATTATGGATTTTCTAAAACGTATGCGGGAGCGTCCTGCATACCAAAGGGCGCTTGAAAAGAGCGGTGGCGATGAAATTTGAAACGGGTAGGTAAGAAAGTACAGAATGCCCAAGTCCCGAGGTCTCGGCATATCCAGGCTAACGAGGACGCATCCATGCATACACGATGGCATGGAAGTACCTGCATAAGATGCTCGGCTTTCGAGTGTCTGGGAGTAAGTCGCTTTTTGAGGCGCGCGTGCATAGACTAGCTTGTACGTGTTTTCGAGTTCAGCCTTGGAAATCAATGCTTTCGACTGCGATTGCGCTTCTTTCTGGGCAAGTACATCATAGTCGAGTGGCTCTTGCATGATGGCGCTGTTGCATCGTTGCGAGGCTGGGTTTCTGCACCATCAAGTGGGTGTTTTCGCTTTTCAGCATGAATCTTCACCAACGGTGGTAAATGGGAAAAGCGAGCCAGCCTCTTGGCATAAGATCATTGAACAAAGACTGACGGGCGCGAGCGCCTCAGCTCAAAGGCACTCCATGAGCCTATCTTGGATGGAATTTGATTTCAGGTCTCTGTTTATGGTATGAGATAGTTGGACGGAGCGCTCACCGGCATTAGTAGGTCGCACATGTCATTCACTCTACCTCCCGCATTCTTGTTCGGGAGCTATTCACGTTTTCGGGTTCACCAGAAGCGGCTTTCCGTGCGTCCAGAACCCAGCACCACGTTTGGCGATGCAGCTCTGGAGAGTGGAACTTCATCAGGATAGCCATGGGCAACTTTGGGAAGTTCCCTCCGCAACTTCGCTGGCATCGCAGTGCTTGGGTCTACCAGAGTGCGCGCTCGACTCGACGACGCCAAGTACCGTTCTGCTCAGATGCAGAGCGTGCTTGCGAGAGCGTCACAGCACTGCAGAGCATCCTGAGCAGAGCAGGTGCTACTGCAGCTCATCCGAAAACATCAGGGGACCTCGATTGCCACCGAGGGCTGATCAGTCACGCTTTTCTCCTGATAAAGAATTCCAGATTAAAGAAAAATTGCGCACAAAGGCCTCCTGTGCCATACCACCGCCGTCACTGGAGTAGAGACTCTCGCGTGAGAGCGCCTCATCCACGCTGGTTCCCTGTGTGATCCGCCAGCAGGCAATCATTGTGCCAGTACGTCCTATACCTGCTTTGCAGGATACATACAACGGCCAGTTGCTGGGTTCATTTACAAGTTGCACAAACTGCATAACTTGTTCCAACGTTGGCGCGCTGAAATCCTCAATATGGAAGCGTATCATGCGAACATCACCCCACGCCTCCTCGTGTGGCGCATTCCACTGGTTGCCTCGGTCGGTGCCACGCAAGTCGATGGTCACACGAACCCCGTAATCTCGAAGCCACTGGATACCTGCCGAGGTCGGTTGGCCGCCTCTCAATAAGCGGCGCGGAAGAACAACTTCGAAATTCGGAATGTCCGACGGACGCGGTCGCAGCAGCATCGACTCACCGTGCAGCGCTGGAGCCCGCTCCGGAATGAGCGTCGCGTAAGCCATGTCCTCCTCGAGCGCCTCCTGCAGCATGTCCAATGAATGCCGCACTGTAGATGGGGTCGGCAAACCGCTCGAGCGTTCTAGTTCTCCAAGATAATGCGCGAATGAACGAGCTGCCTGGAGCAGCCGAGACCTTCCCCGAACTCGATAGGTACCCAAATGCAACTGCGTGGCCGCGTCACGCAGCTCACACAAGTACCTCTTTGCGTTTTCATCTTGCTGGACCCAGTCCCACGATGCGCAGCTTAACTGGACCTCGTGCTGCAAAATTCGTAGCGAGAGCAACTCTAGCATGAGAAAGTTGTCCTGGACCAATAGTTGCAATGCGAAGAGCACAGTCTGATCCTGCTCCCTGAGGCGTGGTTGCACGTCACCAGGTTCGGCGCCGGGGGATCCCCCAAGGGCGAGGCTCTCAAATCTATTGTCCATGAGGCAAGAACGCAGCTGCTCGACAAGCATCTGGAGCACTCTCGGCGGATTGTTCGGCTCAAGCAAGCACCGCAGTTGCCATAGCTTCTCCCTCATAGCCGACTTTGTTTGCGGAATACCGGCGCGAAAGCCAGGATTTTTGGAATACTCCTGCAAAAGCTGTGCGTCTCGCTTGAGCGCTTCGAGCAGAGGTTCCAACTGCTCAAGGACCTCGTCTCCCACGGGAACCCTGCACTCGTTACGAAGCCGACTAACCAAGTCCTCCGTCAAGAGTCGTAACAGCTGAACCTTGGCCTGCAAGACCTTAGCAGCAAGCTCTTCTTCTTTATCGGAACTATGATGTTTCGCCCGAAGCAGCTCGCCTGCAACGTGCTCCAGCTCCTGGCGCAGCGGCAGTAGTTGTGACGTGGGCGCTACCAGCCAGCGTGCCTCAGCTTCCTGGGCCATATAGACCCTGGCTCGCGGGAGCGGGCGCGAATCCCGAAAGCGGCTCCCTTGTACTGCTCTTCGCTGCCGTTTTCTCACAACATACGAGTCAGGTGCCAGTTCCGGGCAACACTCAGTTGAAACAGGCAACTTCTGCAGTGCAGTGCGTGCCGATGGTGCCTCCACGAGCTCGGGCCCGAAGCAGGAAGCCGCTCGAGCAACTCCACGTAACGAGCTTACTGGTTTCCAAGCAAAAACAGGCACAGCGAACATGCAGCAGACGGTGGCCCGATTCAGCACGTGATTTATGCTACACAGGTTTCACTTGCGGTTTGTTGTTTCCACGAACGCGGCAGAGTAGATTTACGAGATTTCTTCAATTGTTCGCGAGTCGCCATCTGTCGCTACGCGATTCACCGGCAGCATCGCGGAAAGTGTCCATATATGCTTGCAAGGAGGAACGTACACGCCGACATCGCGGATCGATGCTTTTGACGCCGTATCGATCGCAATGGTGATGCGTCTTTCTGTGTGGAACATGTCCATATATGCTTGCAAGGAGGAACGTACACGCCGACATCGCGGATCGATGCTTTTGACGCCGTATCGATCGCAATGGTGATGCGTCTTTCTGTGTGGAACATGTCCATATATGCTTGCAAGGAGGAACGTACACGCCGACATCGCGGATCGATGCTTTTGACGCCGTATCGATCGCGATGGTGATGCGTCTTTCTGTGTGGAACATGTCTTTGTATGCTTACAAGGAGTAGTGCAGACCCAGGCATTTTAAAGAAATCCAGTGAGCATTCGACAAAAGACTCACATTCATAATAGCTCGATTCGTGTCTTGCGCTCCTTTCGATGAAATGGAACCTCTTCGCAAGATCACCGTCTCTTTTCGAGAATGATTTTGAGTCGACCACCCCGGAGCTTTTCCATGAAAGCCTATTGCTACCCTGGTGCGCCTATTTACTGCATCGATTGCACAGGCATCCGAATAATCTCTAGCTCCGGAGAAGCGCACAGATTCGTGGACTCTGTAGAGACGACACCGCCTATGCAAGACTTGACCATATTTCAGATTATCTGACGTGCATCGCAGCAGCTCGAATAGCCGTGATTCAGCGACGTTGCAAATTCATGGCTCCCGTGGTATCACGAGGTGGGTTCCAGGACACACGTGCGCCCAAAAATGTTTACAACTCTCGTCAGCTGCTAGCCGCACTATTGCAGACAACTCGCCAGGGGCATCGCCCTCTCGCGGAATCAATCAGCCAACAGTCGTCCGCGTTCGCTGGATTATACTCTGGTAGGTCAAGGCGATTCGGTTTGTTTCGACTGGAATTGAACGCAATCCATATAAGTTCCCCATCGGATTTCCTGGGATTTGCACGCTGAAGAAAACATAGCGTGCGAAGCATCCGTCGATCATTAGCGTCATGGCGGCAAACTGTATCGCCCATGTCAAATCTGGCACAAGGCGCGCTTCGTCTTGCTGCTCATGTTGCTACAGTCGCAAGTAGACACATCCCAGAACTTAAACCATATACGCGAACGAGGTATACGTTCCTGGTTACCGCACAGCAGCACTGGTACAAGATCGCTTGTCATCTGCAAAAAGCGCTGGCTGGCGCGCCGGAGTCCTCTCTGCGCCTGGCCAGGGCGACGACACGACACGTTGCCCAGAGACTGCACAGCATAACAACGCAATAACGCATTTTGAGGATTGATGTTGCACCTTGTAACAATCTCACGGTTCGTCTCGTGCTCGAAACTGACGAAACGCATCCAGTTCCCTGCAGCACAGTAGGAGCGCATGATCAGTCGAGCGTCCATCTTCCGTTATCGAGTCAAGGCATTGTCCACGACGCCGGCTCGAACGGGTTTCAGAATTCGTCGGAGAATCCATCGCAAACGTGGTCGAGTCTTGCCGAACAGGTATGGAGGCAGCGGTGTAGGCCAAGAAACTCCGCTCGCCTAAAATAGCAAGGGCGCGGCGTTTGTCTGTCTCACGAAAGCGAACGATACCACGAACCTGATCGATGGTCGGAGTGCATTCCGCCAAACCTAGCAGTGACTGGTCAAGCTGGACGCTCTTTTCGGCAAATGCTCCAAACTGCTTTCGTTCAAGCATGCGGGTCAACACTTGTTCGACATCGATGCCCTCCACGATGTTTCGCTGTTCTCCGTCTTGATTTGCTGGTGCGTCCTTTGTGGACAGAGCCCCGCAACAAGCGTCAATTCTCGGTATAGGTGGCGAAACAAGACACCTCAAATCCTCTATATGGAGAGCATCACAGTGCTGTGCGAGTGCGTGTAGGTTGTGTTCCGCTATAGCCTGGTAGAAATGGTGACCACGCTGATGGGGCCGCAGATACTCGTTCGCCACGTAGCAATAGTCTTCGAGCCATTGCGGCACTTGTTGCGAAGAGCGTAAGACGTCGTCCGGATTTGCTGCTCTTACAAGGGGCCACCGAATCGTCCGGCCTGCAAGTAGATGATCGAGCAGAGCGAACGGAGCGCGATATAGGTAGGCGTCGTACGCGCGCTCTACCCGCATATGTGAGACCCAACGCGAGGCAGTAGCACTACGAAAAGCACATTGTTGAAGATACCTCAAGAGTCTATGGCGCAGCGCATCAGCAGGGCTGAGAACACACGAGCAAAATGCCCTTCGAAATACGCTCGCAAATAGAATCTCGACTGCTTCAGCGTCCGTGATCCGATGAAAACGCGCTCCGAAAGGCGCACCATTCCTGCCGCGTAAAGTTCCTGCCTCCGGTTCAGAGCTGGCAAGCGATGACAACACCCTGGACGCCGCTGGGGCCCGTGCAATCGCAGTGACCGCAGACGGCCCCGATTTTGCAACCCAAACCTGACTGCCGGTTCCGTCGTGTGCCCTGCATCCGTTCGCAGTTTCCTGTAGGCGCAGCAGAAAAGCATCGAGACCGAAGACCACTGCGACGTACTGAAGTGCCGCACGGCTGTACTGGGCCCTGGCTTCTGCGATACGTCCCTGGCAAAGGCTCTGGGCCAAAACGAAACCGATATCCTCCCAGGTTTCCAGCGTGAGCCCCTGGACACCTAGGTAACGACCAATACAGCGTGGAGAACTGAGCGGTGCTCCTGTGGCAACGAGTTCACTAAGCGCCGTCGACAGCTTCGACACCTCTTCGTGACGCCCCTTAGCAAGCTCGCTCTCCGCGAGTTGGGTGAACGACTCGCTTCTCGGTACCGATGCCGGAAACGAGAAATCATTCCGCTCCTGCAGCTTCTCCCATAGATTTAGGAATAGTAGTGCTCTGATAATTCGTACCCGGTATGGATCCGCAATAACCTTCCAGAGCGCGTGTACGTGGGAGATCTCACCAGATTTCGGGTAAGGTTCAAGCATCGACAACGCAGAACTCCATCTCTGTTCCCTGTTCGTGGAGCGTGGTCTGTTTTGCCTGCAGAATACATGCCGTCGAAAGGCCAGAACATCATCCATCACATCCAATGACTGTTGCCAGCATCCATTTTCCGCGTACCGCTCGACAAGGTACAGTTTGAGCACCTGAGTTACAAGTGTCACATCAGAAGAAAACCTCGTGTCCAAGGTTTGCTCTAGTTCATGAACAAGCTGTTCAAGGGATGATGCGGAAAACGCACCGGTGGTGTTTATTCCGTCAAAGGTCGCATCAGAGCCGCACAGAACGCCAAGCCAGCCTGCTGGAGGCAGCTCCTGCAGCAGCCGTTCCGCAAAGTGGCCAGCAATGCCACTTGCACAGCTTTGAGCAGGTTCCGCCACTTCCAGAGCCTTTCTCAGTAGGTTTATCAGCGGTTTCCATAGGGTATCCAAATAATCAACTTCGGTACTCTCTTCTCCAGTTCGGAAGCGCCTAAGAAGTGAAGAAAGCTCATCAAGGTTGCGCGACACAGATAGTTCAGGCTCCACGTCCATATTCTATTTCAAAACAAACAGAAGTTCACACCCGTACAGATGGGCGTTCACTAGCAATACTCCGCCTGCTATTCCTGTCGGACGCCAGGCCCCGAAACAAGGATGAGTCCTTGGGATTCTTCGGCAGCTTTTCCGAAGCTGCCACCAGCCTCTGGGACCCTGAGACGCGTGCCGGGTTGGCACTCACTCCACCACGGTTCGCTGCCTCTATTGCCTGCTTGTCGAAAGCCTGCCTGGGGATACGGCAAAAGCTGCTACACAACTCTAGAGCCTGCGTTGTCTTGGGCCACTGGGTCAGTCGCTGCAGAACATTGCAAAGCAGCTGAAAGCGGACGCAGTGCACCCAGGAAGCTGTGGGCGAGCTGCACGCTTCAATCCAATCTGAAACCGTTGACGCGGGCGATAGCTGTAAACGCCCGACTAGAGCGACTTGGACTGCCATGGTTTACGCTCCGCTACCGCAGATTCTGCGGCGAGCAGTGGTTTGCAAACAGGAAACGTGTTTGAGTGTACTGCAGGGGTTTCGCAGCTTTACGCGTGGACAGCATCTTTTGCTTGCGGAGACACGGTTCCGACCGGGGTTCCGACCGGCCTCGCACAAGCTCGAATCAGCTCAAAAGTTTCGGAACGAGATGAACTGGTTGCAACGCCCCAAAGGACAGGGACAGATGTTTTGCACCGAAGCCGCCTCGAGTTCGCAGGAGAGTTCAGCCGCGAACTCGATGATTCCGCGAGTCTCCATCGCGGACTACTCTTACGAACTTCCTCCGGAGCGGATCGCCCAGTACCCGTTACCACTGCGCGATCATGCCCGCTTATTCGTGTTTGATCCTCAGCAAGGCATGCAGCATCGATTCTTTTACGACTTACCGAGCCTGCTGCCACCCGAGAGTGTGCTCGTTGGGAACGACTCACGCGTCATCGCTGCGCGGCTACTGCTTCGTCGTGCTCCGCCCCAGACAGACTCATCTCCGCAGGCGCCCTGTGCGGCGCGTCTCGTTGAAGTTCTGTGCTTGGAACCCATCGTACCCAGCACTGACCCTGCCGTTGTCCTCAGCTGTCGCGAGCCACCGGTGGAATGGGCATGTTGGATCGGCGGCAGGCGTGTGTTCCCCGGACTCGAGTTGCGGGGTGAGCATTTGAGAGCTCGAATTCTAGAGCGAGCAGGTCAGGAGGGCACTGTTCGTTTCGATTGGGAGCCAACGACAGCGTGTTTGAGTTTCGGTGAGCTCCTCGAGCGTGAAGGTCGGACACCGCTCCCTCCGTATCTGAACAGGGATGACACTCCGCGGGATCGCAGCGACTACCAGACCGTGTTTGCCCGGGAATCGGGGTCAGTCGCTGCACCGACTGCTGGACTGCACTTCAGCGAGGAGCTGATCAAGAAGCACTTTGAAAAACGATTCATCCGGTTTACGCTTCATGTAGGTGCGGGGACGTTTGCACCGGTAAAAGCGGCTGATATTGGTGACCATATCATGCACCGTGAGCGAATCATTGTCCGGCGGGAGCAGCTCGTACAGCTCATTCGGGCTGTGGAGAGCGCGTCCCCGTTGGTGGCTGTCGGCACGACCACGGTACGCATCTTGGAGAGCCTCTACTGGTACGGGTCCGCTCTATGTCGGCCAGGTGCAAAGCGAGCGCACCGAGGCGCGGCGCCTGCATTTGACGAGCATTTGAGCTTTGTGGTCGAGCAGTGGGACCCCTATGTCCGCTCCGGTGACGTTCCCGTGGAGCATGCGTTGAGCGCTGTTCTCGACGTACTGGAGAGGAATCGCGCTTCTGAGATTCATGGATACACGAGTCTCATCATTGTTCCTGGCTATTCATTCCGGGTGGTTGATGCGCTGATCACCAACTTTCACCAACCGCGATCTACACTGCTGTTGCTCGTGGCTGCATTCTTACCGGGCGGCCGCGAAACACTCTTCCGCATCTACCACGAGGCACTGGCGCGATCCTATCGTTTCCTTTCCTATGGTGACGCTTCGTTGCTATGGAGGAAATCCGTTCAAGGCAGATAGCGGCAGCGAAGCGAAGCAATTGTCGTCCGGGGAGATCTGACTTGCTATCTTGATAGATCAGGTGGCGCTGCAGACATGCAGGGTTCCGGCAGCCGCTGCGCAGCACAATGCCAGAGTAGATTTTTTGGTAACACCAGAGTGAAACTAGCGAGCACCACACATCTGCAGGAAGCGAAACAGGTGTGCATGTTTTTGAGACAAGGGCGATATCTAGAGCGCCCTCTCGGTGCTGCCTGCTGGCGCTACTCGTATCTGGAGCACGTCAACCGGCACCAGCATCGCAATGCACCCCAGAGAAGCGAGCTTCCAGCGACGGCTCGCTTCTGGACCCCTGTGACAGATTAGACGCTCTGAAAACGCTCAGACCGAATTGCAAATGAACGATAGTTCCCGTTCTTGCTCGCATGCATCTACCAATGATTCGTATCAAAAGGCTCGGGTAAAAGGGGGACGCTTCGAGCTCACCTTTTAACAAGGATGACTAGACTTTGCAAGGCACCGGCTCTTCCGGCCTGCTCTGTTTCTCACCAAACGGGATTTCGATTCGAGCGTACCGCCACCGAGCACCACCCGTAGTGCCGCGAGATAACGTGGGTGCTGCCTCACGTGAAGTCTTCCGTCCATGGGCAGTCTAGACACCCAAATGGAGTTTGCTTGATAACATAGGAAAGCAAAGATTCGAATTCGGGATCTGTTCGCTCTACTTGAATCTGTGCGCGCGAGCCCTTCACGCGCACGCATCTTGACACGCTGGTTGGTGCGTGTCTCGCCGCACGCATGCACGCATGCATGCATGCATGCGTGCACCGATCATCGCATATTAGCCGCCATGCATCAAATCATGTCGATTTTCGCAGCGCTTTTGGAGTTCTTCACACTGCTTTCGCTCGTCGAGTGCGAGGGTCATCTGGGGAAGGGTCCATGAACAGAGAACGGCCAGCTGGATGCAAATCGATGCTGAGAGATACAAGGTGACTCTTACGAGCCCGAGGTCCCTCTTATCACCACAAAACATCAAGCTGGCGTTCACACTCCCTGGACAGCACGCTGCTGAGCATTCCTGTTCTCGCTCAGTAATCGCGCGCCACCGTTATTACGCTTTGACTGCGAATGGGGGAGCTGCGGACCAAAACATCGGCGATTCCGAGGACACACGCAAGGTGGGTGACGCTGTGCCTGACGTCGCAAATGTCACCGGTGCACTGGCCTCTGGCGGTACGGCTCACGCTCGCGAGCGCTGCTACCATGTAGCGTCTGCGATGCGGATACCCGCTAGACCAGATAAATCCATCGTGTTATTCCGCGATCGATACATCACACAGGACTCGTGGAAGATCTTCAACTGGGCGCCTCCATTGGCGAGCTCGTCCAAGTTTCATCTCTATACGCGAGCATCTCCTCTTCACGCAAAGCAAGTATGGACTGCGTCAGCATCCCGTCTCGGAATGCATTGGAACGAGAACGACCCACCAGTGAGCCGCACACCGGCGCCGCCCGATGCACACGAGCGCCGATCTCAAATTACCCAGGTTCTGGCGGCCGCGAAGTCGAGCCGCAGCCCCGCAAAACCTCATCCGGAGCCACCTGCGAGCGATCTTCGCTCGCCAGAATGCAGAGCGGGTGCCTTCGCAAACGCCGCGGAGCCGTTGTGGGACCAGGATGCTCGGATAAGCGCTGGTTCGAACCACGATCACATGTCACCATCCCAGGAAAGTGAGGGCATGCACGCCACGCATCCCATGGGAACCGATGAACATATCGAGAAAGGCGCTGATCCGCTGCTTTTGGCTATGCCCATGACTCGCGCCGTCGCGAAACAGCGTCGAGCTGCGTCTCCAATGCGCGCTGAGAACGCTCGTCAGCGTGCGAATCGACTATGGGTTCCAGCGAGAATATCGCACAAGGCTTCGAAGCGGCGATCCAGTGCGGATTCGAGACAGAGGAACGGACCTGGTTTTTCTCAAACTCGACCTGCTGAGCTGCTGATCCCCGTTGGAAAATTGCGGCCCGAATCGGAGCACCACGAAGATCCAGGACGTGTCATCAAGCCGGAAGAAATGGCTCGTATGGGTAGAGTTTTTCGGGAGCGCTTTCCAGAGCCTCCATCCGCCTTGAGCAGCATCCCATCGAGTGGCTGGTGTCTAGAGCGCATTACTGAAGAAGCAAGCGCTTGGTGGCGGCGCAACTACAGCGAGCAATCCGAGACGTGGTTCCAGCGCTGGCATGCGTACGTGCGTTTCGTGCGGCAGCGTCTCAGTCGGAGCAGGTCGAAAACCGCTCGAATTTCTGCTGGGTGCGCCCGCCGCTGGCTGGCTCAATTCCTTCGATCGAACGTCGCGGTGGATGCACACAGCGCGCCATCGAGCTCGTACACCGGTCAGTCGGATGCCGCCGCTGAACGGCCAGCACAGACGCACCCAGTACCACTATCCGTGCGCAACGGTTCCATGATGAAGCGCTCGTTTGCCACGTACCCAAGTTATACACCGCAAACCAGAGCGCGATACCGCCGCTACCAGTACAGAGAATGCGATATGATCTCGCTGCCGGTGGGTTGCGATGCACGCACACTGCTGCGCTGCTTCAGCGAGGACGCACCTTTGCGCCAGGCACAGGCACTGCCTGCCAAAGAACCAGTGTGGATACGAGGTCTGCCGGGCCAGGGCACACGACGATGGCCGGGTTACATGCTGGGCACACTGGACAGACGCCTCATTGATGTCGATGCAGGCGTTTCGCTGGTTGCAGTGCAAGCCGCTGACGGGAATCCAGAGTACGTCGCAAATGCGCAGATGTACGTTCTGCCGCAGCACCAAATAGAACCATTTCGTGCCTCCGAAGTGAAGGCAACGTTTGCAGCAGAGCTTGCTCTTCGACGGCCAGCGTCCCGCCAGAGCGCTCGATTCGAACATGCGTTCAGCGAGGTGTACGCTTTGTTTCTGCAAAATGCTGGTTCACAATGCGTGTGAACCGCATGCAAACCCTCCCGATACTGCGAAATGCGATCAAGGTCTCCGCTGGGTAGCCAGCAGCATCATTCAGCAAAATTCGATCGATGTGGTTCGCTGCTTCTCAGCTATACAATGCTTTGCTATCCGATTCGACACAGCAATGACATCTACAGGATACTAGATGCCGCAAACATCCGTCCCTCATCACGCTGCTCGGAAATAAGTCGAGCGCTGCAACTAGGGCGCTGGACATGGCCCGGCTTCACACGGAAATGCCTCTACGATTTCGACCGATTCCGCCTGCAGTGCCTCCCTAATGGATTCAATGACTGATCTGGCCTTCAAAAGGGTTTCTTCGTACTCGTCTTGGGGGTCGCTGTGTGCAACAATAGCGCCGCCAACTCCGATGCTGACGCCCCAGGAGTCTTCTGGCGCATCCACACCATTGGCGTTCCGACGGCGTCCCCATACTGCAGTGCGGATGATGACGTTCCAGTCCGCATGTTGGCCGTTTGCTGAGACGTAGCCGATGCTACCACTGTAGATGCCCCGGGGCCTCTTCTCCAGCGCCTCGAGAATTTCCAGGGTTCGTTGCTTTGGCGCCCCCGTCATGGATCCCATGGGAAAACAAGCTCGAAGGACGCGCCCCAGAGGTGCAGCCCAGGTGTTATGTGGGCCCGTGTTGCGCATGGGAGACGGCAAACGTCCCTGCACGATACTGACCAGTTGATGCACGCTAGCGAAGGTTTCGAGCCGCATGAGTTGCGGCACTTGAACGGTACCAGGTTTGCATAATCGACCAAAGTCGTTGCGAACCAGGTCGACGATCATCAGATTCTCCGCTCGATCTTTCCGGCTGGTGCTAAGTTGGAATGCGAGGCGCGCATCCTCAGCTGGGTCAGCGCTGCGTTGTATGGTCCCCTTGATGGGTCTCGACTCCAGCATTGTTCCGTTGCGTAATAGTAAGAAACGCTCCGGCGACGCGCTGCAGATGACTGTATCGGGGCCGAGCTGCAAGTACGCAGCGAATGGCGCCGCGTTCACACGACGTAATACCAAGTAATGGGTTAGAGGATGAAACTTGGGAGGCAGCTTCGTTGGTCGTAGTCGAAGAAGATTGGTGAGGCAGATTTCGTAGCTCTCGCCATTACGAATATATTCCAGACACGTTCGAATATCTTTGAGATACTGATCACGTGAGCGACTCCATTCGAACTGGATAATCTTCTGGGGTGCATTCGATGACAGATCACATGGAGCATTCCTTGGTGTCTCCTGATTCCTGATTCGATCTGATACCTGAAGATCAACCCGATTTGGCGCAGAATCCGGTGTCGTTAGGGCGCATTCGACTCGTTCTATCCACATGGCGGCGTCGCTCGGATCTGCGGAAGCCGCATCATTCGTGACGAGCAGCACCGAACCCGTCTGATGATCAAAGATCGCAAGTCGATGCACCCAACCTAGAAAAGCATCAGCCGGGTTTCGACGCCCGCTCTGACCTCCATGGGGAGCATCGAAGCTCTCCCTCTTCAGTTCGAATCCAAGATATCCAAGGTAACCTCCAATGAAAGGCGGCAGCTCATCGGATGTTTCCAGCTCCGGCCATGAAGCGGCACTGGTCGAGAGCTCTTTGTCAAGCGCTTCCCAAAACGGAAAACGAGACCCGTCCAGTGCATGACTTGACTCCCATTCGCCGATCATGCTCCAGCGCACTGCCGGCCAGCGTTCTTGTCGATACTCGTAACAAGAATCCAACCAGAACACTTGCCGATTGGGATCATTTCCATACAGACGCAAAAACGCTTGTGCCGGTTGCACACAGACTCGTTTTGCCTCCAGACGGTGCATCTGAACGCAACGCTGCGGTCGATGAAGCTTACCCATGACTTCTTCGTATACTGCTTGGAAACGACCTGCGTTTCCAGGGTCAGTGCTGTGGGGCACGCGCGGCGCGATGCGCTCTACTGGGTATCCACGCTCGAGGCGATACCTCTGGGCGATACGCAGAAAATTGCGAAGGATCTGGTCACCATATTCAGTGCCTGCAGATTCTATATGAAACTGGACGCCGAAAATCGGAAACTTTTGATGCCGCACAGCCATAAGGATGCGCTCTTGCGTGTCGACATCCGTGCACCAGGCCAGTGGCTCGAGGCAGGACGGCAACGAGGCCGTCTCCGCAACCAGGGAGTGGTAGCGCACGGCGCGGAAACGAGTCGATGGAAGACCAGAAAACAGGGCCTTCTGGCTTGAGCGCTGCTCGGTTTTCTCAACGATGGCGACCTCTCCGTGAACGGGTCGCTGGGCGTGAACAACACGCCCCCCGAACGCGTGCACGATGCCCTGGTGGCCGAGACAAACGCCCAAGATGGGCGTCTGATGAAGAGAAAAACATTCGATGACTTTGCAACAGAAGCCAAAGTCGTTCACGCATTCAGGACGGCCTGGGCCCGGTGAAACGATGATGGCGTCAAACGGACTGGGTCCCTGCTCGCAGGTCGTAATCGACGCCAGCACCGTAGCGTCGTCGTGCCGAACGACAACTGGAAGTTGGCCTCCATCTACAATGCCGACTAACTGGCACAAGTTGTAGGTATAAGAGTCGTAGTTATCAATTATAAGAACGCGCATGTTTTCGTGAATCGGGCTCGAGGTTCCTCGTCATTGTCCGTGGGGGGCGCGTTCGTGTTCACCGCGGGTCTCTTTCAGACAGCCTTGGCTCAAATGTTGGTGAAGCGCAGCCAGTATAAGAAGCCTGGCTTGCGGTTGCCCTTCAATCCCGATAGTGAACTGCCTCTGCAACTGATCCCGACAAGTGAAGGCTCCGGTGCTGCACCAGCTCAGGTGAAGCGCTGCGACTCGAATGCCGCAGGCGCCGCATCCACTGCCCCGCGCGTGGCGTTTCGTTGCTGGCGGCAATCTGCGCTGCGGCACAGCGCAACGACTCTACAGACTAGGTGCTTCGCTCTGCACACGGCAGCCTGCGGGTTTGGCCTGCGCTAGGCTGACTTGGGCTAGCCAGCTCTACAACCGCTCCACCGCGTCTCATGGTAGGTCAAACAGAGCTGGAAGTGCTCGCCGCAGAGCGTCAGCGCAAGGCGCTCCGACGAACACCCAAGCTCCGAGCGCGGTCTCACGCAGTGCTGGCCAGCACTGGCTCTGTTCAAGGTCATGCCACCGACACTACGACTTTCGGGACTCTCTATGGAGTGCTGGTTGACTTTGGTAGCACCGTATCCGCGAGTTGTGAGAAGATTGCGTCGGTTTGCAGTGCGCTGCCTGGCTTCCGGTCGGATAGTCTGGGATCGGAGGAGCTCGCGTCGAGCAACGCCCTGGAGCAAGTGCGGGATAGTTTGCAGTCCTTGTTGCGATCATTGGCGAAACTTTTCGCTAACCTACGAGATGCACAAGTTCGTCATCGACTTGATTCCGTGGAGCTACCTGCTTGCATCGTTTCGGATATGCGACAGATCCAGAATAATTGGTTCGATCTGAGTTGCCGCATCGCAGCCAGCATTGTTTGTGTGCAGCAAGCAAACCAGTGTATCGGGGACCCGCAGAGCCAGAGCTTCACAGCTCTCCATAGCGTACTACAGAAACATCTCTACCTCTGTCGCAGAGAACGCATGCTTCTGGAAAGAATTCGTACCATTCAAAAGGAGTTGCGGCTGCGGGAAGCCCGCATCGACGCCCCCAACCGCCGAGAGGCGCCTGCCCCCGAAGCGTTTCAAGGATGCAGCGGCGTGCTCCGGCAGACTAGGTCGATGCAGAACGAAGAGCGAACCTCCAAGAGCCCGAAGAGATGCGCTGTGAGAACCAGGCTTGAAATTAGCGCACCTACGACACCGAACTTGCCAACTGCGGGACGCGAGGCGTTTTTTGTCGGCGCTGTAAATGAAGCCGCTTCTCGTTCGCGTTGTTCGGAAGCGCTTGCTCCAACGCCGTGCCTGTTTCGTCTGTTCGAGCGCAGCAGCGCCACTCGACAACATCCTGGAAGCGTTGGCGAACACTTGGACGGATCGCGATGGACGTCGCTACTCCATCATCCAGCATTGAGTAGCCAGTGGCAAATATTGCGTTTCCGGTCAGAAGGTTTCCACGATGAGGGTAGTTTGCAATGCTCGCATGGATCAGGTAGCCTTCGTGTCCTCGCAGACTCATTGCGTACGGATGCCTATCATTACGCGGCAAACTTTGTGGGCTCGCCGTGCTCGTAAGCATTCGCAGACGCAATGGAATGCTTTCCATTGTACGTATTTCTCATCGAATACCGGTATGATGTCCATAACAGTTGTGCGCTCGTGGATTGCAACTCTTGAATGAGCAAATTCTCCATAGAAATCAATTTACAGGTCTGATTTTTTGCCTCGTAGCTTGGCACTGCATAGCGTCTATCGGCATGACGCAAGGAGGATGCGTCGTTCGGCGTGATGAAGCCTCGGATAATCGCCGTGTGCTGGTTGAGTATTCGAATCGAGTATGCGCTGGTAACCTTGAATGGGTAGTTCCATCGTATCACTGCAAACGACTCTCCGTGCAGCTCTGGTTATATGGTATCGCAAGCAACTGGCATTCGACCAGGTATCTCAGAGTACACAGCAGCTGCCTGCACACAATCCCGAGACGTTACGGAACGCATTCCTCAGGTGTGATCTTTTGTGCCTGATCCATGCGATACTGGGCAGCGCTGGCTGGCGCTCAAAGCACGAAACTGCATCGATAATGACGATTCCTTTCGCTTGATCCATATGGTGCAATGCCCTGATGATTTGCGCCCAAGGTACGAATCCGCTTGTCATGTAAGCCTTGATGGATGTACATGAGCAGATGCGACACCTGTTCGAGGCAGGTTCTCCATCGAGCGCTCGAGAACACGAGCGGGTCAAGGCGCACTCTGGTCGGCAATGGTAACGACCCAAAGGGTTCGCTCAATGCTGGACCCTTCTTGAATCCGACATGACTTGTAGATCATGGATACGGTATACGGAATTGCACAAGGTACCACATTGCGTGGCGCAAACGTCAGATTCTTCAACTTATGAGCATATCGTCATTACTGCCCTTCTGCGTTGGCACGCTTAGCATAAAGTCGTATTGAGCACGCGTGCCACGACGCCTGTGCACTGCTTGGTCGGTAGATCCGGCTCGTTCAAGGACGCGTGTATCGACATCAGGCGCTCTTCAAATAGCCCGAGATAAATACCGCAAAAACTCCTTGAGCATTTTGCGCTCGCCGAACGTTAGCCGCGGTTGCACCGTCGATACCAGTTCTTGCTGCTCAGTCTCGGTTAGGGCCAATACAACGCGACCGTCGACGAGCTCGCGTGCTAGCCACTTGCATACTCGAGGAGGCAGACCAAAGCTTTTCGCCGCCTCAGCTACATCACGCTCGGTCCATCGTTCGACCTCCTTTCGCGAGACACCCCAAATCTTCTTAGGGGACTCCTGTGCCAGGCGCAAGGGAAACGGTAACTTGGTATTCTCCCGTGTTTCCGTCAGCATATCAGGAGCGCTTGCTCCATATAAGCGCGCATCGAATTGGGCCAAGTCTTCCCGGACGCGCTGCAGATAGGATTCCTCGGGTGAGGTCTCGCCAGGAGTGGGTAGCTGAATGTCGTCTGCGGCTTGCAGATCCACACGCTGTCTGCGTCGGCGTGAAAACAGCCAGTATGTGCCTACAGACGCGATGCAGAGCGCTGGCCATGCCAGCACTGAAACCGACCCACTCAGGGCCAGCACCGGCATCACGACCGCTCCGGTAAGAGCGACTCCACTGATACAGAGCAGTCCACCCAAGCCGAGGAACGATACAGCACCGAGCAGGAACACTGGAACGCCAACCACCAGTGCAAGCATCATGAGCTGCGATGCCACTGCAAGCAAAACAAGAAAAATTGGAATGACCAGCGCCATAATTGCAATCAAAAACAAACCAAGGATAGCAGTGGAAGTAGGAGGATGTCGCACTCCTGTTGTCGACCAGGCAAAGTACTCGTCTTGGAACAGAGTTCTGAACGGCTGCTGCCATAACCGTTGCCAGCGCGCGCGAGTCTCTACTCGATTCCTGAACAAGTCGTCAGCAGGCCCTTCGGAACCTCTGCCCGAACCCGAACCCGGACCATTTCTGCTACCACCTCCCCAAGCGCAAGAGATGTCGCATAATCGCCGCGTGCTACCCCAGTGCACTATTCGAGAGCGTTTCTGGAGCGCAGTGCCGGTCTTCGACCACGAGGTGCCCCGGTTACAGTGCCCAACAAGTTTGCCGCTAACCCGACTACCATACCTGCACCGACAATGCAACCACTGTACTGGAGTGCCAATCCAGCACAACCGTGCGAAACTACTCATATCGAGTTAAAGAGCCGCAACGCGGGGCTCGTCAGCGCGAAGGCAAGTCCGTAAAGTGACGAATCTGGCCGCACGATATCGTTGCGCGACTTGCTGGCGACACACCTGGGCATAGAGACGCTGTCACTGGGTGTAGGATATACGGTGCTTCCACTGCAACAACTGTAAACGAGGCTCACTGTATGAATGGGTCGATAAACCGAGGCAAAAGGTTGTCCCTGTGCGATTGTAGATGCCAGCTTGGTAGGAGAAGGGAACTCGGCGCTAAAATCTTGAAGCAGCCTCAGCCACTGCATGAACCTGTCAGGATGCGTTCCTGCGGGCTCCAGGAGCAGTGCACGGCGGTCGACCCAGCAGCGCCTAGACTTCCAGGCGGCAACGCGTTTGTGCATGAGGCATGCACCCCATCTGTTTGGGGCACTCAAAGCTCTGATATTTCGAGTAGCTGCTCCGAAGCTTCCAGAGTGGCCGTGTTCCGCACGAGACGTGGATCAACCTTTTCCGCACCTGTAACAAAGAGAGAGAGATTCTCGGGTAGAGAATCCCGCGAAGCGCGGCGCATCCTCGCCTGTATATCCTTAGCGCCACGGGTTTCGGACAGCTGAGTCGCCTACGGTTATTGGTGTACGACGCAAAAGCCAGTAGTGTGGAAGAAGCTCATGCGAGATGTTGCCCGCTACAACGGCACCTTGCTGAGCCAATTACCGCCTTGTCGGCTCCGAGGTAACAAAGCATGCCGTTGGGATGCATAAGTATTTCGGTTGCTGGCGTCGCTCTTATGCGCTGTCATCTGTTCACGCTTGTGGTACATCGTTCTATGACGTACCGCATGGGCATCTTCAGTCGATGTGCACGCTTGCAAACACGCACCTGAAGCCCTAAAGACAGTATCCAAGCCAGTGCCGCATCGGATACACTTTGAAATATCAAATAAGGGAGCATCGTTGTCGTGCACCAGGTGCCAGGGACACCTCTCCCTGGTGTACATACGAGACGCTCTAGCTCTCCTGAATGGCTGCACAATGCGATACGCCTGCTGCGCTCCCGGAGGAAACCGAATGCCCCGCACGCTTCCGGTTTTTTTTTCATTGGCGAAACGTTTACGTAGGCCAGCGCTCTCTGATTCTGCGCTTTTTCTCTTCTTTTTGGGTTTTTTTCAGTGCGCGTTGAAGAATCCATCAACCCCCTACCTCCAAGTTACATGACCTATACTTCTTCTCGGGTCTTCTGGTCGTTTCATACGTCCGATCGTGTGTCAAGCCTGATGAAAGCGACAGCAATAGCGTCTTTACCGTTGGTACTGTTGCATCACGGAGACAGAACGGCGTTGCCGTACCACAGAGGGCGTCCGCTCGAGGCACGCTCTCGGTTCATGAGTATTTTCTCATCAAAAGTCCTCAGCTGTTCCGCAAAATACCCACACTGAGCACCAAACGATTCCTTCGAAAATTCGCTCAGTACAAAGCCGCTCGAGGCCCAGAAGCACAGGGGCATTCCGAATGTTGATCGAAGGGGTAAAGTCTTGGCGCAGCGCCTGTCTGCGCCTATGTTTGCCGGTGGAAATACGCCATGTAAAGCCTCTGACATTTGATTAGCTCGCCGTCCGACGTTCGCTCACCTAACCATACAACGTCTTGTGCATCCCGCCCGATTTCACGCACATTCTCCATTCCTGTTACAGCGTGCTCCCGCGCGCTACGAAGCCACCTGTTGCCGCCACACACGCACCTGTGCTCTACGTGGCCATGGATGGCCATGCTTCACAACGACGGCATTGCGGCGGTTCCAGCGAGTTATGAGCGATGCACTGGAGCGACCCTGCTGGTCGCAGCCTACCGTCTTGATCAACGCAACCCTCGACCAGAATGCGAAACAAGGCGATGCTTCTGGAATCGTTTCCTACAGTCGCAAGCAAGCGCTTGCGCAGCTAAAGCGCATACAGGATTCTGCAGGCATGCTTTACGAACGATGGACGAATGGTACCAAAAGCGTGCTTAATCCGACCATGATCGCGCCCGAGGTGAGTACCCGATTATGCTGGACTGCGACGGAAGCGTGGCGCCCCAATACTGGGCTCAGTAGAGCAACTGCAATCTCGGGGAAACACTGACTCGCGTTGAAGAGCGTCGCAAATGTACCAGCAGCGTCTCGTGCATTGCTATTCGCAACGGATGCACCGACAAGGGCCCAGGGAATCGTGATGCTCGTTGCCCACGAGATACCAAGGACAGCCTGCAGGCACACCGCGAGTACCACATTCCGAGCGCCAATGGTTGCCAGCGCGAGTAAAACGGTGGCCTGTACCACCAGAGAGAACCCGTACTTCACCTGCATTGGTGAGAGTCGCCAAACTCGATACTGAATCTGCGGCATGAGCATGGCGTACAAGAATGCGATGATGCTCTGCAGCGCTAGAGCGACATTCGCGTGACGTATTCCCGCTTCGTAGCGTTCCCTCGCGATGCTCCCCGCGAGGGCATGCGGATCACCACCGAAAACATTGACCCCGAACCAGGAGCTACCGAAAACGAACAACGAGAACCATCCGTACCATGTACCGAGTTGTATCAGGAAAACAACCCAAAATGTCGTGGACGCAGTCTTCAGTGCTCTCCGGCAGTGCTGCACAAGGCTCAGCAACTGGCTCGCCACTGGCTTTAGCGTCAGTGCAGTCGCGCGCATCATTCCGGGCGATCGAGAGGCGAGTTCGCGGCAGTTATCGCTTTCCGCTTCGTCCATTGATTCGGTATCAGGTATCGGTAGGCGTACGTTATCACTTTCGGGTACGGTCCATGGTGTCGTCTGGGCTGGGCAGGAACGGTTGCGTGCTAGCGGCGCGCTGGCGACCCAACAGACTGCTGCAGTTCCGAGAACAAGCACAGCACCGATAGTGTACAGCGCTTCTGTATCAGTCGAGAATACATGCCGCAAAAATGTGTCTCTAGTTAATGCCGCACCTGCCATAGCACTGCCAACGAGGTTTCCTATCGCAATGTAGACCGCTATGGCCACATTACCGCGTTCCTGCTCAGCGGCTTCGACGTGGTCGAAAATCAAGGCTCTCAAAGGCCCTTGCATGGCATTTATTGAAAAGTCTAAGCACCAGAAAGCGGAAACAGCAACAAAAAGCGGCGTCAAGAAGCGAGAGCGGCGCGCTATCGGCACCGCGTAGGCGAATGCAAGTAGCGAGGCTGACGTGAGCACCGCACCGACCGCTACAAACGGCCTGCGTTTTCCGTGCCGACTGGAGCTCCTGTCCGAGAGCAGGCCTACGAGCGGCTGTACAACTAGGCCTGCAATTGGTCCTGCCAACCACGCCAGTGAGACCCAACGTGCAGTCATGCCAAGTTCCAGAAGTACCGCCGTCGTCACCCCGACTTGCACCGCCCACGCGTACTGGATGCCTAGCATGGCCGATGTCACCAGGTATAGACGTAGGGTACTGAGTTTAGCGGCTTGTTCCTCCATGCTCAAGAATATACGGTTCCTATTGCAATCTAGTCCTAGATGTTGGCACCATAGCCTCTGTGACTCGCGATAGTCGCGTTGGAGTGCAGCTCCCTACTCGGCTGCGTTCCGCGAAGCACAATGTTGAGCGGCAAGACGGTGCTGACGCCCGCAGGTGCGGCATGGAGCGCGCTGCAACAGAGGCGAACTGTGGAGAAAAGAACAGAAACGAAGCTCGAACGACCAACGAAATAGTACGGTCTATCGTCGTCTAGGGTCAACGGTAAGAGCGGGAAAGCTTTGCTTATCGTCGAAAGTTTACTTTATAGGCGGAAGGTCCCGCGAGTCCGACGAGTCTGCAGGGCACACGCTCTGTGCGACTCTGCAGTGTGTGGCGGGGTGCTTTAGTGAGAGAGCTACGCAGCTCGTCCGCAACGCGCTTTATCCTGGGACGACGAGCGGGTACGCTGCAACTAGGCATCATGCTGGTCACCGGTTTATTCTAGTATGTCGCTTCGCGGTGCCACGGTGAGTACGTTCGTCTGCGCATCTTGCTGGCTCCTTCAACGATGATGGACTCCGATTCCATACTGAATGAACCACGCATCGAGCCGACGCGCTCACTGGTATGGCAAAGCCGTTCTGTCCCTGCGATGCATCCGTACCAGCGCTATAAGCGTTACGGTGGGTACTCGAGGCACGCTCTCTGCGAACGATAGAACGTACGGAACGACCAGTACATCAGAAAGGAACTATAAGTTATAGAACCTGGAGACAGGGTGCAACAGCATGATGGACGCTTTTTCGATCAACAATATCCACCCATCCGGCAATCTGCGATCCACGGTGAATGGGAATGTTTTGTCAGACCAGAAAAATCGTCCACCGGCACTGGAACCGGGCGCAGGGGCATATGCTCCGAGCCAGTGTTCAGTTCTCGAAGCGCTTCTGAACACGAACGTGAAGCGTTCTCAATAGAACTCTGGCGTTCAAATGAATAGGTTCAATCAACGCAACGTCCGTGCACGACGGATCTTGCACGGCGACTCAGAATGATGACGACACAGGCCCGACGGTTCCTGCGAACCGGGCCGGGCACGAGCATGAGCACCCCACGTCCGTCGTCACTGAGCCCCGTTTGTTGTAGGGCATCGTATTCCAAGAGCGCCAGCCAAGAACGCTTTGCAGCACCTCTATCCATCCGGGGTATACCGGAAGCTGCTGCCGCAAACTGGTTGTTATGAATGAGGCACCATGGGGGAACAGGTCTCCGTCATACGCGTTATGGACTGACGCGTCGGGTTCAATACGCGACTCGCGCTTCGATCCGAGAGCGCATACTGGCATCGGATAGCAGATGTGGAAGCGATTTGCTTTTTCATTCAGTAGAAATGTATCTGTTTACGTGAAACGATGAGAGGAGGCGGCGAGAAGCGATCCAACTGGACATACGTGCCTGGTACCATTTCTGGCACAAATGTCCCACAGATGTCCTCGCGCAACGCACGCATCCATGGAGACACGTGTACCTTTCCGTGTGATTCTCATTTATTTCGAGATGGTGTTCATGCTTCTCGTTGGAAGCGTTGAATTCTCGTGTAAGTGATAGCGTGGCTGGCTATGCTTCGGCGTTTCAACCAGCCAGTAGTTGTGGTTTAGCTTTCGTGCGCAGGTTCTAGCGGCGATCTCTGCACATCGGAAAGCTCTGCGCTCCTCCAGCGAGAACCATGTACGGATTCAAGTCGCACTGTCTCGAGTCGGAACGCATGTTTCGTTACAGCAGGCGACGCAGGGCCAGGCCTAGCTCTCGCGGTTGCTTTGGTTGCGATATACATAGCGAGAAGTGCGCTGGTGTGTCGGTAAGTCTAAACCAGTAGGGGCTCTATCCGCGAACGCATCTTTTCTTGGAGCATGCGTCGACCAGCGCATACTTACCGGAGAAGCGCGCGGGTCTTCTCGCGGCCCGTACTCGCACCCATCAGGTCGAAATCGTGTTACTGGGGCAGGATTCTGCGCCTGCGCAGCACCGTACAGATCCGGTGTTCTGAGTTCCCTCGTCAGGCTTTATGCGGTGCATACGGATGCTATGCTGCAGCGTTTGCAGTCGGTGCCTGCGGTGTCCCAGTGCCCGTCACAGACGCCGAATCCACATTCTGGTCGGTTTCAGCGCGCGTATCGCGCAACAGTGCCCGGTACAGGCGCCAGAGCGGATACCACCAGTCTGATTCGTCTGGGCTGGAGATATCAACGCCACGAGCTTCCAGGCGACTATACAAACGGGTTGCCGCTCCGACACAAACCTCCGGTTTCAGACGGCTCGTGAGAGCCATCCCGGCAGCTTCGGCGAGCGCTGGATTCGCTGGAATATCAGCACGGAAGCCGAGCGCCGCGTCGATGACGGCATCAAGCAATGCCTCCACACCGTCGCCGGATGTAGCGAAAGCGTATCGAGCGGACAATGCGCTTGCCACCCGGCGAGCGCCATCGTGGCCGTCTACATCAAACGACATCTGGAGCGCAGCGAGCTCCACCGCAACCCGCTGGCTCAGCGTGCGACGCTCGCGGATGCGCTGATGCACCCAGCGTGCCGCGACCGCGAGAATGTCGTTGCCAGTCGACCGGGGCTGGAGGAAAAGGAGAGGAATGGCTTCCATGGCCACTGAGGCTGGTCCAATTAGGATGCGTTGGCAAAGCGCAAGCACGGCATTATCGCAGACAGCGCGTGCGCGAAGCAGATCCCGGAACAGGTCGCGAACACTGATGCTGAGTGTCTCTTCGGTTTCCATGCCGAATGCCCAGCCGCGCCCGAACGCGATGCTCCACAGTGAAAGCAGCACTTCGAGGCCGGTCGTCACGATTTGGGCGTCCTCGTCATGCTGCGCAACTTGCCATATTGATCGAAACGCTAGATCCCAATGCTCATATGCCGATTGCGGTTCATTGTCAGCGGAGGCGTCGTTTGAATAGCTCGCATGCCACAATACATCGAGAAAAAGAATTCGACAAACGAGCGACGCCACGGTGGCGGGAATTTTCGCTGACCCAGCTTGGCGCTGGGCCAAGACGATGTAGAGGACCCGTCGCAGGCCATCCATCGAAGCGGAGTCTTTCGGCGATATCCACTCGAGCACGGCGAGCAACTGGTTGCAGCGAGTTTCTGTGCACACGTCTAAAGTGTGCATGCAGCATGTACTGAGGAGTTCCTGCAACCGGATAGGGATGCTGTCGCTGTCGTTTTCCGTCCTGTTCTCGAGCGCGTAGAGCGCCCGAACGATCGCCCGCATCGCTTCTAGGCTCTGGGCATGACGGTGGAACGCGTCCATAAGGAGCGGCTCGATGACCTCTTCATGAGCGTGAAAAGCGTCACTGCAGAGCCGAACAAGCTGTGCGAGGGCGGCAACAAGCGCGGGATCTGACTGGAACCTGCGCATGAGGCGCGGAAGCGCTTCGCGACATGCTGCAATCAGGAGCGTGCTTGCGACAGCAGGCTGGAAGGTCCCCTCTGGATTCGTTGAACACCGCGCGCTGGACTCTTCCAGGCACTGGACGCGCTCCGCCACAGCGACCCAGAGACGAATCAGCGCCAGCCGGTCAGCATCGGTCAACGGCTCCGACCCATCATCTGGTTCTCCTTCCTCCAGTAGTTCCACGTATGCGTTCCAGGTGCAGAGCGCCGTGATGGCTGCATCGTGCCAGAGCGCCTCACAGACTCGTGTGTAGGAGTTTTGATTTGCCGTCAAGATTAGAAAAACGATTTCTCGTAGCATCGCTTTGGGGGCATGTTCTACCCCGAATCGCTGAATATAGGCGCTATTGGCGAGCTCTATGTAGGTGATGGAGAGAGCGCCAGCAGCAGCTCGGACGGGTGCTCTCGGATCCTCGGTAATGAGGTCTAGTACGCCTTCGAGCTCGGCCTTGCCCAGCCAGTCCGCAGGGAGCAGCGTCTGTGCGAGTCGAATGGCTTGAATTGCAATCTGCTCCTCGCGGTCGCGAGTCATTTCTACGAGTCGCACACGAAAACGTTGCAAAAACGCCTGCATCGGTACCACATAATTCGGATTGGATACGAGCTGTAAGATAGCATCCAAGGCAGCGTGCCGAACCTTGCTGTCCTTGTCGTAAATCATCCATCCGAGATACTTGAGAAAGCGATCTTCAAGAAATCGAGCAGGAGCGGAGCGAATCCAGCGGCCCAGGGCGCTAATGCAATGGAAGCGGATGTCAGCGAAAACGTCACGGTAGCGCTTTGCAAATACCGTCTGAACAAGGTGCTTCACCAGATCCTGAATGTCACTGGTTTGGAGCCGGATTTTCTCGAGTGCTGATCGATTCCGCACGACACTCCGTTGCACGGCAGCAGCCTGATCCTGTAGCGCTCGTTCTACAGCGAGCAACCCGTCCACCGTATGGAGCGCTGCAACGACCGCGGCGAGCCGCACCGCTCGCAGACGACTCTCTGTCAGGTAGGCCAGCCATGAGACCCAGGCATCGATCAAATCGGAGTCCATCCAGACGGACTCTGGGCAAGTCTGCACAAGCTGCTGGAAACAGGTCTCATATTTTTGCGTAAAGCGACGAGCATCCCGCGTTGTTGCACTTAGCGGTGGGATTAGAGCTGCACGTCCGAGTTCGCTCTCCGAAATGCGCGGCAAGATCGCCGTACTAAGGGCATCCACGAGTACTTTGGCGTTCTCGGGGGTAGCTACCCGATCGGGGCCCTCGATGACGCTATCGGCCAGCAGTTGAAGAATCTCCGAGCGGCAGCTTGGCTCTTCGGCAAGCGTCACTGGATGCGCGGCGAGCACAACCAACTCTAACAGTTCGCAAATCGTCCACTTAAAATCCGTACTCGCTCTGCTCCAGAACTCACTCAGTGGCCGACTCAAGTCCGCGGAACGGAGTCTCAACGCATCGTAGAGGAAACCGCCGCCCGAGTGCACCTGATGGGTGAATGAAGCAGAGCGCGGGCTGCACGGGCTTGTTGTCAGGTCCGGGACGCGCGTCTGCTCAATAGGTTCTTCATCAGTACGAAGTTGGTGTACCGGATCGACGAGAGCAGCCTCCATCCGTTTCAACAAGCTCCCAGAAACGGAGTTATGCTTGCCAAGGAAACCCCGAAAGTCGCAGGCACTGCGGGACGTCTAGAGTTCCAGGAATCAACCGCACGTTCAACGACTTGTTCTTCTCAAAGTAGATTGCTTGCGTATACAAGTGTGCTGCCGCACCGTTTCTGTCCGAGAAGCAAAGTCGCGTCCACAACACGCCTCTATGTACGGGCAGTGAGCACCGTTCGAACAGGAGGCGCGCAACCTCGTTGCTGTGAAACGCAAGGCAGTACCGAGGCGCTCGATCCTCAAGTCACATTGGCGCCAAATTCGTAGCGGGCAGCGTCAGGATCGTTTTGTTCAGAATTCCGCGTTGATGGATCGATGTTGCTTCGTGAACGCTGTGGAATCTCCGAGTGTCCATACTTTCTCATTCGATTCTTTATGTACGTTTCGCGACCTCCGGACCAGTACCGGCCGTGGAATGCCTGGGACTCCGGGTGCGTGCATGGATGCTGTGTCCATGAGCGGCGGGATGACCGCGTGTCATCTAGGCTGCATGGGCATCTCACGATCTGGGCAATGGTGTGCGCTTTTCGCTGTCTGCAGCACATGACCCCCTTTGGCGACCACGTTCTGTTCGGGCAAACTGCTCGCCGCAACGCAAGGCCATCGTGTGCGCCACGTGCGTTCTCTGGCGGAGAGCTCACTAGCAACGGGTGCTTTGCATGAACAGACTGTTTCGTTGGGCACTCGAATGCGAATCCAGCCGCTCTTGCGCGATGGATGAAAGCAGAGGCGTCCGACGATGTCTGCGTGCGCTCGTTGCCGGATTGCTTTTCTTTTTCACTGACGAAACGTTTCCATAGGCCAGCGTTCTCCGATTATGCGCATTTTTCCTTTCTTACTTTTTTTGTGTTTTTTTCAGTGCGCGGTGAGGTATCCATCAAACGCCCTGCCTCCAAGTCACATTACCTATACTTCATCTCGGATATTCTGGTCGTTTCATACGCCCTATCGTGTGTGCCAAGTACCTGCCGAAAGCGACAGCAATAGCGCCTACAGCGTCGGTGCGATCGCTTCACGGAGACAGAACGGCGTTGCCGTACCACAAAGGGCGTGCGCTCGTTGCCGGATTGCATGCCGATGCCGTTCGTCGCCGGACACGGCAACAGAAGCCGCAGCGAGCTCGGAACAAAGCTGCTGTGGGAGCGTTAGCGGAGGCGTACCCGTCTCAAAAGTTTTGACATCAGTGTTTTCACGACTGCTCACCCGGAAGAAGCAACTTCCAAATGGACCGAAAGCTTTTTCGGTACGAATGCTTCCTTTGCTTTGCGGGACGGATCGAGTCAAATATCAAAGCATGTTTTTGTTCTGATCACGAGGCGGGAGTGTCTGACAAGAGGTACCTGCTTGAGTCGTCTTGCAGCGTGCTTGGAATCGTCCAAATCTTCACCTATACTCGGTAAGAATCATCGTCGTCACTTGCTTGCCGTAAAACTTGATACAAAACAGGGGTTTCGCTGGCGTCCACAACGGTGCTCCTTCTCCTGCCGTGGCATCAGAAACGGCGATTATCGCGACCAGTTCCATGCTGCTGGCCGAAGCCCCAAACTGAGCCACTCGGTCGCGAGACGCGAAGCCTCAGTAGTGGCATCCTGGTTCCACGCTCGGTGGAGTGCTGTCTGGGAGCGCCCTGCACAAGGGAAAGACGCCCAGCGCAGCTCGGATGCAGCCAAACCGTTAATGCGTCGACCTCCGAGTGCTTACAGTCTCTAGATGAGGCTCGGTGGAGCGCGGGGCATTCTAAACCCGTGACCCCCTCCAGCGTTCCTGTTGTCAGCGGTGATGGTGAACGCTTCCGATGTCGAGTGCTTCAAAACAAAGCTATATTTATGGAGGAAAGCGAAGTATTGGCGGTTCAAGTCTAGCAAGACCTGAACCCGACCGTCCGGGTGACAGGTGCGCCTTTTCAGTCACCGGCAAGTGATCCTCCTCCGGGAAAGGCTCCTCGTCAAATGGCATGAGAAGTGGTGTTTTCTCGCGCGGCAGACCGCTTGGAGATAGCGAGCACAGCATCCCATGGACCAGGCGGTGCTCTCTACTTGGATCCAGATCTATATCCTGTTCGGCGAACGAAACGAGCGGCTCGTAGAAGAGCGGATCCGTTTCTGGCACGGAGATGGCATTCGGAACGATCTCTGGTTCCGGAATACCGTCGTCGTGATCCAGTAGCCTCGCATCCAGAGCTACGACATCCGGTGAAGCGAGTTGCGCATCCAGGTGCCTCCACGAGGCATCGCTGGCAAACTGCGAAAGCGGTTCATAGAAAGCTACCTCCGCAGCACCAGGCGACGGTTGCGTGGCGAGACCCCAGGATGTCCTGCTCGTCGGCGTCGCCTTTCGACCAGTTTCTGGAGACTTTTCACGCGCTCTCCGGCCTCGCGGTGTCCGGTGCACATAGTGCTTCTTCTGCTGAACTTGCCCATCGATTCGTGGAATATTCGCAGCGTCACCCAGGGGTCGACGCCGCGCTCTGACCTCCGAGGCTGCCGCTACGTTCTGCCCGAGCTTGCTGGTCGCTACCTGTTGCCAGTTTTCTTTTTCCGTCGCCTCTCTTTCTCGAGAAAGGTGTGTGTCACTATCAGAACTCCAAACTGCAGCGCTTGCTGGTCGTTCCCTCATGCGCGCAGTCTTCCCCGTACCCTGAACACACACACACACACGCAAGTCACCACTGCTTCAGGTGACTACTTGACGCAGTCGCAGTTCCAAGAGCGCTGCCCACAAGGATGCGGCCCGTAAACCGCCGCGCGATACACGAGCAGGCGTCTCGTGCTCGGCCGCCGCGTCACCAGCGAGCGCTCGCTGCAGAATACAGGGCTCCTGGATCTGCCGCTGCGGCTGCTGCGGCTGCGGCTGCGGCCGTCCGTTTCAGCATTCCGCCACCGTTACGAATGATCGCGATGCCGCGCTGGCATTCGTGGCGATTTGAATTTGGAAAGCACGGGACCAAGATAGTACAATAATGAATTATAAGGTACAGTTATATACCTGTTCAAGGTGAGCGCTTGCGATCGGACAGTATCCAGGCGGCAGCCATGTGTGCGTCCACGAAACGGTCGCCGCGAGCAAGCTGCAAACACTTTGCTGTGCCAAACTTGCCGCAGTTCCGCGTTGTGCGACGACGTCTTGCGATAGACTAGTGCTTCATCAGGCTGCACTAGGTCTTGCAGTTGGCGAACAAGCAAACGAAGCGCTGCTTTCCAGAACGAACAATAGTACATTGCAAGTCGACTCCTGGTGTGGAACGGCTCGGAGCGGACGCTCGAGTCGCGGGCGGCCTTAGTGTGTTGGAGTGCAGGTCCGAGTTGCTGCGCATAGCACTGACCGAACGTACTTACGTATTGCGCATCGGTTCAGCGGGAATCTCTTGGTGGTCGCACTGCACTCGAGCCGCTTCTCACATCCGTTAGCGCACCTGCTTTGACGCACAGAGTCTGCGCAGGTGCCGAGTGCCCGCGTACGACTCGACGTGCACTGTTGTCAACCGGCAGGCTGCATTTCTCGCAGCATCAACGTGCCATTTCAGGACGGTCAGAAATTCCAACGGACTAGACGGAACGTTGGCACTGCACCGCCACGTGGTTGCTTGCAGCTGATACGCACTGGCACACAGCGGCCTTCTCGCAGGCCTCGTTTTCGGTCGCTTCCGTCGAGAACACTCAGACTGGAAGCTGGGTGTGATTCTTCGGATTCCTCGTTTGCTCATTCTAGCCTGTTACTAATGCTTGGGAACACAAGACGCTCGCGAGGTTCGTTGTCTATACAGATTCCACCTTATATGCAGCAGTTCCCGCTCTGGTGGTTATGCAGTCTCGCCAGCGGATACCCCGAATGCCCAGAGAATCCAGGGTCCAGCCTCCAATACCTCTGGCATCGTGTGCAGCTCTCCGCTGCACCATGGAACCAGTTCATGCAGCAGCAACTCTGTGCGCTGCAGGACTCGTGGATATTTTCGACGCTGCAAGCCACCGGCGATAGCTTCTCGAATCCCCCAGCGGTATCCTGGCCACTAGCTCGAGGTTTGAGCGTTGCGCTCGACTCCCAGTGGACTCAAATTCGAAAACGAATCACCGAATACGTCAAGCCGTTGACGCTGGAGTCGATACCCACCCGCGTGCCGTACTTGGCGTCGCTTGAGGAGCACCTCCGTCCCTCTCGTATGCTCGAGTGGCAAAAGCATCTCTGGGGACGGATTCAGTCAAGATCCGCGCAGTCTAACTCGGAGTCGCGGAGTTCTGTGCGAGCCACCTCGGACAACAGCAACCGCTATGGCGAGTGGCTTGCCATCGTGTTGACCATCGGAGCTACCGCGCTCTTTCTCCGCTGGATCTACATGGGTGTGCATCGATATCCAACCGCCGCGCATCTGCCTCCTCATTATCTGGCACTGCGAAATCCCCGAACCGGGAAAATCGATGCGGGTCGACAGCTTCATGGTCTCGTCGTGCATGTTGGTGATGGAGACAACTTTCGCGTACTGCATACACCGTGGCTTCTGCGTTGGTGGATCCGTCTGCGTTGGCGTCTGAGTGGCGGGCAGCTGCCCTACAAGGGGAATCTCTCGAGTCAGACTATTCATGTTCGCCTCGCTGGAGTTGACGCACCAGAGTGCGCTCACTTTGGGCTTGCTGGACAGCGGTTCGGACCTCAGGCACGAGCATGGCTACAACGCACCCTATTAAACCAGCCGGTGAAGCTCTTGCTGTACCAGCGCGATCGGTATGGACGAATCGTTGCGCACGTCTGGCGTCCGCGACGCATACCGCTGCTCGGGCCGTTGTTGCCCGGACTTAACGTCAGTCTCGAAATGGTTCGTGCCGGCTACGCGGAAGTTTATCGGGGAGCTGGCGCCTGCTACGGTCATCTCCGGGAAGCGCTCGAGTTGGCTGAGCGGCAGGCCCAAAAACGTCGTCTGGGCATGTGGGCGCGCTCGGGTAGCCATTTTCTCTCGTGTGCTGGTCACGTTGCCATCCAGAGTACGCGGAAACTACGTAGCTCGCCATGGCAGCAGCTCATGGGCGCCCTCACTCGACCCAGTGCGTACAAACGACTCGTACAGGTAGTCAAACAACCGTGCGGCTCTTCCCCGGACTGGAAAACAGCCCCGGCATCTCGAGTGGCAACTGCGATTGCCGTATCTGCGTCTCGCACTCCACACCAGCAGGGGCGACTCTTGGCGAGTAGAATCCCCCCGAAAACGACCTCCTCATCAGTCCTTCAGATCAGGCCGCGTCTGCTGCTTCGAGCGCTCAGCACCGCGCTGTGTCAACGATCAAGAAAGCGCCACATCCTCGGATCCTAGTCGCTTTTCGGGCATCGCAAGCACGTCATGAGCGTCGATGCGCATTGGGTCTCATGAGCGCATTCGCTGCCGCATGTACGCATCTGTGCATCTGCGTATACGAAAGCACCCCAGCACACACGCAAGTGCACAGGGTACTCGCGTGCAACCAGCCGTGCAGTATAGGGCTTTCCTCGGCACATAAACACGCACAAGTGCTGGAGACTTTCCAGCTGTCGTTACTGCCGCCTTCGCTTGGGGATTGCATCGGCTCCGCGTGTCGGATGACGCGCACTTCGCTGAAGACGCACACCTGGGGCATGGTTCATCCCTGGTTTCCCGTCCATGGAACGTCCTAGGGCACCGCCGTCTCAGCGTCGCCGGTGCCCGAGTCTGCAGCTGGAACGGTTGTACGCGATGGATTCGGCGCCTGCAAAAGCTGTTCGCTGCGCTCGGCAACGCGGAAGAGACGAGCCGCCAAATCCTCATGCGCTCGCTGATAGTGCGGTGGCGCCTCTTCGTAGAACACCTCCGGGGAAGAGGCAGCGGCCGCACTCGGAAACATGCGGTCTGTCTTGCGGAGCACCAGGAGGTACCGTCGTAAATCGCCCCGCATGCGCTGACAACAGGGTACTCCGATGTACTCGAACGATGCATGGCGTGGGAGGTCGTATGCCGTTAGCGCCGCTACCGCCGGTAACCAGAAAACCAGGCGACCTCCTGGACAGAGCACTCGCGCTGCCAACCTGAAAAGTGCTTCTAGATGGGCAGCAAAAGGCGCCCGACGCCGTCTCATGGTTCGGGAGGTGCGCTCCTCGTCGGAGTCGCCAGCACACGCTCGCGATGCCTGCCGAGTGCCCTCGCGGATACCGTACGGAGGATCACACACGATCGCATCACACCAGCCGAAGCGTTCCGGACGTGCCGGGTCCGGGACTGCCCAGGCGGGCTCCAGCAAGTCCATGCGCACGAGCTCCGGCCACTGATGCCGTGGAATCCCATAAAAGCGAAAGTTGTCCAGGATATGGTATCGTTGAGCGATGTTCCGATCATGCGTACGAGCCTCTAGAGCGTGCACACGATTCGTTGCGTTTGCTGGATGCTCTTCGATGGTACTGGTGGTGCAGGTTCGCCCCGGAGACGCCCGCAGCAGCGTTATCTGCGAGTCGGATTTTGTCTGGGATTCTCGCCCAGCAGTACCGTTCCTATGCGTTCGTCGTGCCGTATGACTGGTGCCGTACAGCACCCAGCGATCGAGGTCGGAGCCGAGGACCTGGCTCGCACCCAGTACTGCACTAGCAATGAGGATAGAGCCGGTTCCCACGTACGGGTCCAGAACCGTCTGACCGGGTCCAATGCCAGCCACATTGGCCATGAGAAACGCTAATTCTGCGTCCATGGACGTCGTTCCGATAAACGGTCTCGCCGACAAGCGGTATCGATGAACGGGGCAGAGCTGGCCGCCGGGGGCGAGTCGGCGTCCCACAAGGACGCGAGCTCCACAGTCGGCAGCCAGCTCGTGATCCTCCAAGAGTGCAATGCGCTCAACGTCGTCTCCAGAGAGTTGAATAGTCCTCTGTTCCACAGTTGTCCAGTGGTCAAGCAGCTTTGCGTATATCTGAAGGTTTCGTTGCTGCTCTGTCATGGAAAGACGCTTCCCATGGCTCGCCTGCTCGAAGCGAAAATAAGACGCGTCTTTCGGCAATGCATATTTAAGACCGCCCGCTTTACAAAGAGAATCGAGAAGTGCAGCGCAGTCCGCATGCGACGTGCCACTGCACCATAGGCGATAAACTGCGTGCACGAGAACAGCTCGACGGGCCACTGCTCGAGCTTCTGCGTCTGTGAGACCGAGACTCACAGCGAATGCGCTTTGTTGATGTCGATGGAATATGCACTGCTCCGTAACACCTAATACGCGGTGACTGAGGTCTCCACCGGAGTGCTCTGGCGAGCTGCTAGCCGCGGAGGCGTCCAGCGCTTCCGGTGCGCGCACCGTGTCGAACAGGCACTGGAGCTCGAGATCCGCAAACGTTTTCGGGTGGTTTGAACGACGCCACCATATGTGGTACGTCCTAACATTATCATTGGTGTCCAGATCGCCCCGGCGAAAGCAGTTGCACATGAACAGAATGGAGCACGGTGGATACCGTTCCCAGCGGGCACGCAGACGGGTTGGTGTGGCGGGTGTGCGCTGCCGACTTGAGTGGAAAAGCTGCAGTGGCCGTTTTGTTTGAATTGTCGCATAAGTAACGCTTGCGCTTATGGCCGATCATCTGCAGGCGTCGTCTCAGCGCAACAACGGTCTCGTGCAGCGCTGCCGAAACCCCGCTTCCACGTGCTGCAAGTTGCGCTTTGCGTGCTTGATACCGGTGTGTTGGCTCGATTTCGGTATTCTGGGTACTGTTCCTGTGCCCGAAATACGATTTGCGAGGCGGCAGTCTATCGTCGGGTTTGTTCCGCTGGCCCATCTAAAACGCTAGCGAGCTGAGCACCGTGTAGCGCCGGTGTACCGCGTGCCCCAGTAACGTGCAACGCGATTGCTCTTGGTGCGTCCTGATAGACGCTTGGGTACTGGGTTCGATTACGGTATCTCCTGTGTACTCGCAGTAGTGGCTCAAATCGTAAACAGCTGAAAATTCGAAAGTGAAGTGGCTTGCCGCGCAGGTGCACGCCTATTCTTGGTACTTTTGTTCGTGATCCTCGACCATGGTTGGTGTCGTCAATAGGAGCATCACATCGCAACCGTCCC
>Ga0078972_1003014_pt1 | contig 52299 bp, 43 predicted proteins | sample YelNatPaOPGAMG01_FD_67568 | JGI IMG/M metagenome (GOLD analysis project Ga0078972, IMG submission 67568) | Hot spring thermophilic microbial communities from Obsidian Pool, Yellowstone National Park, USA - OP-RAMG-01 (SPADES assembly) (version 2) | ecosystem: Environmental > Aquatic > Thermal...
TCAGCGACCGCCGCCGAAACGGCGACGAGTCGGATTTCGGCGTCTGGGTGACCCCCGACGTGGGCGTGGTGCACGTCGTGGCGGGTGAATAGCCCGAATGGTACAGCACGCCTATCGATCCTTGTGAGCAGATATTGCATCTGCTCTCTGGAAAGTATGCCGATCAGGAAAACGCGCATGAGAACGCCTCTCGAAAATCCCGACCTCCGCAGCAATCTGAGCGATCTGCAACTGCAATCGCTCAGGGTCATTGCAGCGCTTGTGGGGACGGTTGGTAGCCTGTGGCTGTTCTGGGTTACTTTTCCCCCTACGGGCGGTCCAAATCCACCCTTCATCGCCTGGATAGGGGGATTGGTACTCGTACTCAGCCTGTGCCTGAGCTATGCTCTCAAGGACCGATCTTTACGCCTGGCTTCCGCTGCGCTTGTCTGTGGTATGGTGCTGGCCATCGAATTCGCCGGGCTTACCTATCGGTCCACTCTGGCGGCTTACCTCTTCACAGTGCCCGTCATCTTGGCCAGTGTGCTTCTTAGTCAGCAGGCGTTCTTCGTTGTTGCGGTTGTGGCCATTGGGCTTACCCTTCCCACAAACCCGATGGGTCTGCAGATGGCCTCTCTTGGGGCTATCGTGTCTCCCATTGTGGTGATTGCGCTTGTCGCTATGGCCTCCTGGCTCTCAGCCCATAACCTGCACACGGCCCTGGCCTGGGTGTGGCATGGGTATGAGAGCGCTCGCCGCAATGAACTCATCGCTCGCGAGCGACAGAGCGAATTGAAAAGTGCACTGAAGGCATTGGATGAGGCCACGCACCGGCTTGAGCGGACCAACTATATGTTGACATTAGCTCGCAACGAGGCGGAAGAAGCGCGGCGCCTCAAACAGCAGTTTGCTCAAACCATCAGCCACGAGTTGCGCACGCCTCTGAACCTGATCGTGGGGTTCACAGAATTGATGACCCAATCACCAGAACACTATGAAGCGCCGCTGCCGCCGGCTTATATGCGCGACCTGAGTATCGTATATCGCAACGCTTGCCATTTGCGTAGCCTGATAGATGACGTGTTGGATCTGGCGCGTATCGAGGCGGCCCAGATGAGCCTGATGCCGGAGGATGTGGATCCGGGGGTGCTGGTCGAGGAGGCCGTCAACACGGCGCGCAGCCTTGCGGAAGTGCGCGGGCTCCAACTACACATGATGATTGAGCCTGCCCTGCCACACCTCTACGTAGACCCGACGCGTATTCGGCAGGTGTTGTTCAACTTGCTCAGCAATGCTGTGCGCTTTACCGAGCATGGGGGCATCAGTATCGCCGTCCGCCGTCAAGCCGATAGTATGGTTTTCTCCGTCACTGATACTGGAGTGGGCCTGGCGCCGGAGAGCATTGAGAGAGTCTTTGAGGAATTCCAACAGGCCGATGGGAGCACCCGGCGACGTCACAGCGGCGCAGGGTTGGGGCTGGCCATCAGCAAACGCTTTGTAGAGTTGCATGGCGGTCGGATCTGGGCAGAGAGCCAGTTAGGGCAGGGCAGCACGTTTTCATTCAGCCTGCCTATTGGCCGGCCCCAGGGCGTAGTCGCTTCCGGCCAGCGCCCTGAAGAGGGGGGGCGGGCAGACATGGAGAAAGGGAGCGACCAAAGTGTCGTGCTGGCCGTTACTCCCAGTCCTTCGGCCGCTGGGCTGCTGACGCGCTACCTGCACGGTTGTCGTACTACAGTAGCTGCCGATCTAGAGCAAGCCAGACTGATGGCACAGCAAGTGATCCCGCAGGTCGTGCTCATTGACCAGGCCTGTCAGGGCCTGAATCACTTGGCTTTGGGGCAATTGGCCCGTGATTGGGACCTGCCCAGAACCCCTTTTGTGATCTGCCCGCTACCGGGCGAGGAGCTGATGCGGGAGCGTCTGGCAGTGAATGGCTATCTGGCCAAACCCGTTTCGCGTCAGGGGCTATGGGATGCTCTGCGCCCATTCGGGGAAGGGGTAGACAAGCTGTTGGTCATCGACGACGATCGGGATTTTGCGCTCTTGTTGGCTCGTATGCTCGACAGCCCCGTCCGTCGCTATCAGGTGATCACGGCCTACAACGGCCATGATGGGCTGGAAATGATGCGTCGGCACCGGCCGGACCTGGTTTTGTTGGATCTGGTGCTGCCCGATATGCACGGCCTGCAGGTGCTGGAGTGCATTGGGGCAGCGCCGGAGCTACAGCACACACCGGTCATCGTCATCTCTGCACAGAACGAATTGAGTCAAACGCAGGCGCTCGACGGCGCGATGCTTATCACGCGAGACAGCGGCCTGATGCCGGCCGAAGTCGTGCGCTGGGTGCAGAGCATTGTGGATGTGGCCGCGGGAAGGACCAATTCCGCGGATGAGGCAGGGCGTGGCGGAGGGATGATGGCGGCGGTGTGATTTTACAGGCGGGCGTGTCGCTACCGCTCTTCCAGCGCCTGCAATGCCGAGATGAGCGCCTCCTCGGTAAGCGGCTTGGGCAGGAAAGCGGTAGCGCCCAGTGAAAGGGCCAGTTCCTTCTGCTGCTTGAGCACGCTACATACAATAATAGGGATATCACAGGTATCTGGCTGATTGAGCAGCGCCTGCAGCAAGTACCAGCCGTCCTGGTCCGGCATCATGAGGTCCAGCGCTATGGCAAAAGGCCGTGCCTGACGAGCCTTATCCAGGGCTTCCTGAGCGGTGCAGGCTGTGAGGACTCGGTAATGGTGGGGACCCAGGTAGCGCTGTACCAGGCTCAGCGTATCCTCGCTGTCATCCACGACGAGTATGGCGCGCTCGGCGACGGGCAACTCCACATCGAACCCCACGACCTTCTGCGCCGCATAGACTGTGAGAATCTGAACGCCGCTGCTCGCCGCCATTTCCTCGAATGCAGCGAGGTGCTCTTGCACCTCGCTCGCTAACCCGGGCCTGGCAGCTGTTGCTGGTTCCAGCCGCACCGAAAGACGCACCATGGTTCCCTCGGCCAGCGCTCCCAGCCCCAATGTAGCCCGCTCCGCATGCCCCATCAGGTAGCCGAACACTCCCAGCAGAATCTGGCGGAGCACGTTCTGACCAACGGGCACGCCCGGCAATGTGGGCGGCAAAGACAGGCGCACCTCCAGATGGCACTGCTCCAGTTGATCCTGCAAGAGGGAAAGGACGCCCTGTAGCACATCGCCTATGCGCGAATAGCGCTCCGCGCGGGCTAGGCGAGCTACCTCCAGGCGCACGAGTTCCAGCTCGCTAGCGGTTGCACTCTCATCCGTGCTCTTGCGCACACTGGGAGAGGCTGCTGTAGTGGATGCGAAGCGCTGCCAAAGGATATCGGCGATAGCAGCCAGCGCCGCTTCCTGCAGGCGGTAGTAGTGCCGGCGACTGACGGCCAATTGCCCGGCCACCGCCGTAGGATCCAGGCCCTGGGCAAAGCGCAGCACCATGGCCTGGTGCCGCCGCCATTCGCGTGAAAAGGTTGGAGCCTGCGGTCCAGGATCCAATTCCTCGATGGCGGCCAGAAGGGTTTGGTGTAGCCTCCAACCCTTCTCCTTGGGAGGAACCAGAGGGTCGGGCACCATAACACTCGCCAGCGGCAAAGTGCGGAGATAGACAAAGTCGTACAGATGCTCGAACGCATCCGCTACCTGATCCCTAAACTCGTCACTCGTTATCATCAGTCCCGCCCCTGAGGTCACAGCATGGCACCGGCGAGTCTCAGCTTGGCACCACATGGCCGCACGTCGCGCAACTCTGGCGCCCCTCGGCACGAAATCGTCCCAAGAGGCGCTGACAGCAAAAGGTTGACGTGGTATAAGTATAGGGACAGCATGTCCCGTAGAAAGCTAGGCGAACTGGACTGCATTATACGAGACTCGCAAGAGAGGACAAGGTCCTGCACACAAGCGGGTCTGTCCAGGATGTTAGGTACAGGCTATCGCTTGCCTGCCCTATATGCCTAAAATCTCAGACAGACCCCACACAAGCAATCGGATGATGGGGTGAGATTGGGAGGTGGTACCGAGGAGCACAGAGATCGTAACGCGGAAACATACCGACCGTAGCCCTATTCAACAATAATCTCATGGAGGAGAGAGATGAGCAAGCAATTGGTAAGCCGGCGCAAGTTCCTGCATATTGTCAGCCTCGCGGCTACAGGCGTGATCGCAGCATCGTGCGCTCCCGCGTCCCAGGCCCCGGCAGAGGCGCCAACCCAGGCCCCGGCAGAGCAGGCCGAGCCCACCCAGGTTCAGGCCACTGAGGCGCCGCAGGCAGCAGCGGCTGCTACCGGAGCCAGGGCAACCATTCGTGTGGTTTCCGGCCAGGATGTTACGGAACTCCAGGTACGGCAATTGATCGCAGACAACTTTAACAAGGCCCAAGACAAGGTCACAGCCGAAGTCGTCATCGTCAAAGGCGATCGCTACCAATCACAGCAGACCATGATCGCCGGCGGCAATGCGCCGGACATTCTCTACCTGAACCCCTGGTTTATGTACGTGTTTGCCGACAAGGGCGTGCTAAAGGCTCTGGATGACTATGTGGCGCGCGATAGCTTTAGCTTCGATGGCATCGACCCGACGGCAGTGGATATCGGACGTTACCTTGGCAAGCTGGTCGCCATGCCGTTCGAGATTGCGCCGTTGACGGTCGTCTATAACAAAAAGTTGTTCGACGCAGCGAGCGTGCCCTATCCGACAACGGATTGGGAGGAGTCCACCTGGACGTGGGACGCCTTTGTCGAGATGGCCCGCAAGCTGACGGACGCCAAGAACGAGCAGTACGGTGTGCAGTTCGACAACTGGATGTACCCAGCTCTTGTGTACCAGAACGGTGGTAAGATCCTTTCGAACAGGAAGGAAATCCAGCCTGATACCAAGTGCGTGCTTGACTCGGAGGAAGCGGTCTCGGCCCTGCAGTGGTTGGTGGACCTCTCCACGAAGAACCAGGTTTCGGCTCCCGCCGCGGCTATCAACCAACTCGGCGGTTTCGACCGGTTCATGGCTGGCAAGATCGGCATGTACATCTATGGCCGCTGGCTGAACACTTTCCGCACCATCAAGGACTTTGAGTGGGATGTGGCCGCGCTGCCGCACGTGCAGGGCAAGAAGCCGGCTACCTTGCTGCTTGACCTCCACTATGCCGTCTATTCTGGTTCCAAGAACCCAGATGCGGGGTGGGAATACCTGAAGTATATTATCACCGAAGAGCCTCAGAAAGCCAATGTCAACACGGGCATGGCCGTCGCTGTGCTCCAAAAGGTCAACGAGATGCCGGTTTTCCTCGAGTCTTACCCTCCTCATAACGAGCGCGTCTACATCGATGCCCTCAAGTACTCCATCCCCGAGGACGTCAACGCGGCGACCCAAGCCTACTCTGCGCCGATGAACGCCGAGTTGGAGGGCGTATTTGCAGGCACCCGCCCGGTCAAGGAAGGCGCTGCGGCCGCCGCCAAGGAAGTCAACAAGGTCCTCGACGAGTGGCGCGCAGATAAGTAATAGTGCGTTTACCGGCCGGAGCCATGAGCATAGTGGCTCTGGCCCAACTTAGGGCATCGGGCACTGCAGCGTGCCCGATGCCCTCGGGTGGTTCGTTGACAACAAAGCTGTGAGGAGATCCATGTGATGGCAACTACCGTGGCAAGGCGCGGCCTGTTGCGGCATGCACCGAATAAGCGGCGGTGGCGTGATAACCTGGAAGGCTACCTGTTCGCTGCCCCCTGGCTATTGGGCCTGCTGATCTGGCAACTGGGGCCTTTTGCTGCATCGGCGTGGTTCAGTCTAAACAAGTGGGATATTCTGACGCCCATGAAGTTCCTGGGAATGAACAACTATGCTCAAGCGCTCAGTGACCCTCGCTTTCTGCAGAGCTTGCGGGTGACCGTGAGCTATGTTTTCCTCGCCCTTCCCGCCCAACTAGCCCTGGCCCTGCTGCTTGCTATCTTGGTCAACTCGGAACTGCCTGGGATGTATTTCTTCCGGGGTGTTTTCTACCTTCCCTCTGTAGCGGCTGGAGTAGCCACGGCAGTCCTATGGCGCTGGTTGCTGAACCCGCAATACGGACTAATCAACTATCTCCTTTCTCGGATAGGCATCAGGGGACCCATGTGGTTGGAAAGCGAGACCTGGGCATTGCCTAGCCTGGCTCTCATGAGCCTGTGGGGCATTGGATCTACCATGCTGATCTACCTGGCAGCGCTACAATCGGTGCCCCAGCAAATGCAAGAGGCCGCAGAGATCGACGGTGCCTCAGCATGGAAACGGTTCTGGCACATCACCCTACCAATGATTAGCTCTTCGGTTTTCTTCACCCTAATCATGGGGATCATCGGCAGCTTTCAGATATTTGCCCAGGCCTACGTGATGACCCAGGGCGGCCCCCACTATGCCACGTTGTTCTATGTGCTGTACCTATACCAACAGGCCTTCCAGGCCTTCAAGATGGGTTATGCATCGGCGTTAGCCTGGATCCTTTTCCTCATTGTCATGCTCGTGACTCTCATCCAACTTAGGCTGGGCAGTCGCTGGGTCTACTATGAGGTGGATGGCTGAAATGGTATCTTTGGGAAATTACCGAAAGCTCCTATGGCGCGAAGTGGGGCCCGTAGTGCTCCGCTACCTGTTACTCATTCTGTTTGGAGTGACCTTTATCCTGCCGTTCGCCTGGATGGTTTCCACATCTCTCAAGCAGCCGGGCCAGGCCTACCTCTTTCCTCCCCAATGGATTCCCAACCCTCTGACACTGGAGAATTACACCGGTGTCTGGAGCGGTTATGTACCGTTCGGGCGCTTTTACCTGAACACCGTTACTGTGGTCGCCCTGGTTGAGATCGGCACGCTCATTTCTTCCACCATGGTGGCCTATAGCTTTGCCCGCCTACAATGGTGGGGGCGCAACTTTTGGTTCCTGGTTCTGCTGGGCACCATGATGTTACCGTTCCAGGTGGTCATGATCCCAACCTACATCTTGTTCCGCCTTTTGGGTTGGCTAGATACTCTCAAGCCCCTCATCGTACCCTCCTTTTTCGGCAATGCTTTTTTCATCTTTCTGCTGCGCCAGTTCTTCCTGAGTATTCCAAAGGACCTGGAGGATGCTGCCCGAGTCGACGGCGCTGGAGCATTCCGCATTCTGTGGCAGATGTTTGTGCCACTTTCAAAGCCTGTCCTGGTTACCGTCGGGATATTCTGCTTCGTCTGGACATGGAATGACTTTACCGGCCCGCTGTTGTACCTCGAATCGATGGACAAGATGACCGTGTCTGTTGGCCTGGCGATGTACCAGGGGACGTACAACACAAACTGGCCGAATCTGACCGCCGCAGCCACATTGGCGATGTTGCCCATTTTGGCCATGTTCCTTGCGTCTCAGCGGTACTTTGTCAAAGGTATTGTGCTGACCGGAATGAAGGTCTAGCAGAGGTTGCCCAGAAATTGGTATAGAGATGTAGGCTACAAAGTAGGCATCGCACCCTTTGCGCGCCTATCGCTTCATCAAGGAGAAAACCAAGCCATTGAACGCGAAAGAGAACGCGCTGCGGAGTATCCGCTTTGATCGCCCTGCATGGGTGATGCAGGGGCTCCCCGCCTATGCCCTGCATTACCGGGGCGTCAACCACGAGGGCTACACGGGCGGAGGCCATGATTGTCCAATCGGCACGCGATGGAAAGATATCTGGGGCACTGGCTGGCAGAAGGAGCAGGAGGGGGTGATGGGTTTCCCCCGTGTCAACCCCCTGGCCGAGGTTAGCGCACTCCGGACCTATCGCTGGCCCGACCCTGATGATGAACGCATCTGTGGGCAAATCTACCAGCAGGCTGCCGAGTTCCCGCACGATGACCGCTTCCTGGCGGGTAATCACCGTGACACGCTGTGGGAAAAGACATACATGCTAGTGGGCATGGAGAACGCCATGGTGTACTTTCACAGCGAGCCAGGGTTCATGCGCGAGGTGCTGCACCACATCATGGATTTCCAGCTCGGCATCGCTCGACACTATGCAGCGCTGGGCGTAGAGCTGGTGTACATGTCTGATGACCTGGGCACTCAGCGGGGGCCGCTCCTCAGCCCGCGCATCGTTCGGGAGTTCATAGCGCCCGAGTACCAGCGCCTGTTCGATTTCCACAAACAGCGGGGTGTTCTGGTTCAGTTTCACTCCTGTGGCAAAGTCGATGCCTTTCTCGATATGTGGATGGACCTCGGCGTAGATATCCTGGACCCAGTACAGGCAACGGCGAATGACCTCGCCGCCGTCAGGCAAGCCACGCAAGGGCGCATGGCCCTGCATGGCGCGGTTAGCTCGGCGCTGGTCATGCAGGGACCGGCGGAGCGCATCGTAGCCGAGGCTCGCAGCCGGATGTGGCAGTTAGGCCGGGAGGGAGGCTACTTCTGCGCTCCCGATCAGGGCCTTCCCTACCCTCAAGGTCACCTCAGAGCGCTCCAAGAAGCGGTAGAGCAGTACGGCCACTATCCACTACAACCTCCTGCATAGGCCTCGCAGCAGGCGCCATGAGGCCAAAGTGCCAAGGCAAAGGCCGCTAAAGGATCCTTTGTGCCTTGGCATTTTGGTGGTATGATCAAAAGAGCTCATTCCCAGGAAGCAGTGCTCTGCCCATCCTCCATTGAGAGAGCGAGCAATCCGCCAGGAGAACCCTACGCATCACGATCATGTCTCACGCTGAAAGGAGCACCCCCATGACTCTTCCCCCCGACTATATCGAGCGCGTCTACGCCGGCGTGCTCGGCAAGATCATCGGCGTCTACCTGGGCCGGCCTTTCGAGGGCTGGAGCTATGACCGGATCATGGCCGAGCTGGGCGAGGTGTGGTACTATGTCCACGAGCGCCTGGGTAAGCCCTTGATCGTCACCGACGACGATATTGCCGGCACGTTCACCTTCCTGCGCGCCCTGCCCGATCACGGCAACCGCCGCGACCTGACGCCCGCGCAGATCGGTCGCACCTGGCTGAACTATCTCATCGAAGGGCGCACGGTCCTCTGGTGGGGCGGGTTGGGTAACTCGACCGAGCACACGGCCTACCTGCGCCTGAAGAGCGGGATCGAGGCGCCCCAAAGCGGCGCCATCGAGACCAACGGGCAGGTCGTGGCCGAGCAGATCGGTGCCCAGATCTTTATCGACGGCTGGGCCATGGTAGCCCCTGGCGACCCCGCTCTGGCCGCTGACCTGGCCCGCCGCGCCGCTTCCGTGAGCCACGACGGCGAGGCGATCTATGGCGCGCAGATGCTGGCTGCGATGGAGGCCCAGGCCTTTGTTGAGGCCGATATCGACCGCTTGCTGGATACGGGGCTTTCCTTCATCCCCCAGGATAGCCTGATCGCGCGCATGATCGGCGACATCCGCACCTGGCACGCGGAGGAGCCGGATTGGCGCCGGGCCCGGGAGCGACTGCAGGCCCACTATGGCTATGACCGCTACGGCGGCGGCTGCCACATGGTGCCCAATCACGGGCTGATCATCCTCAGCCTGCTCTATGGTGAGGGCGATTTCCAGCGCTCGCTGATGATAGTCAATACGGGTGGCTGGGATACCGATTGCAACTCGGGCAACCTGGGCTGCCTGTTGGGCATCCGCGGCGGGCTGCGGGGCATCGATGCTGGCCCCGACTGGCGCGGCCCCGTCGCCGACCGTCTCTACCTCTCCACCGCCGACGGCGGGCGCGCCATCACCGACGCCGTGCGCGAGGCCTATGAGATCGCCAACACCGGCCGCGCGCTGCAGGGCCTGGAGCCTCTCGCGCCCAAGGGAGGCGCCCGCTTCCACTTTGAGCTGCCCGGTTCAGTACAGGGCTTCCGACCGGAGGACTCGGTCGAGTGCCGCGGCGTGGCCACCGTGGAGAATGTGAGCGGCCACAGCCGGCTGGGTGCGCGCTCGCTGGCCATCCGCTATCATCACCTGGCGCCCGGCCGCGTGGCGCGCGTGAGCACCCCCACCTTCACCCCGCCAGCGGACCTGGGCACAGCGCACTATCAGCTCATCGCCTCCCCCACCCTCTATCCGGGGCAGACGGTGCACGCCGGCCTCGCGGCAGCCGAGGGCAGCACCCACACAATCACCTGTGGCCTCTATCTGCGCGCCTATGGGGCCGGCGATCAGCTTACCATCGTGCGCGGGCCATGCGTTGAGCTGGCGCCGGGGGCAGCGCAGGAGCTGAGCTGGCAAGTCCCAGATCTGGGTGGCGCGCCGGTCGCCGAGATTGGCATCGAGATCATCGGCATTGAGGGCGCAGAGGGGCTTGTCTACCTGGATTACCTCACCTGGAGCGGCGCTCCGACGGTGACCTTCCGACGGCCCGATTTCGCCGGCCGCGCCTGGCTGGCCGCCTGGGTCAACGGCGCCGATGAGCTGGGGAGCTGGGGCGACGAGACTTTTCGCCTGATCCAGAACCGGGGGCGGGGCCTTGCCATCCAGGGCACACGGGAATGGGCTGACTATGCCGTGAGCGCCCGGGTCACTCCGCACCTGGCGCGCACCTGCGGGCTGGCGGCGCGCGTGCAGGGCATGGCGCGCTACTATGCGCTGCTCATCACGGCCGAGGGCCGGGCGCGCCTGGTCAAGGTCCTCGAGGGCGAGCGCGTGCTGGCCGAGCGGGATGCGCCCTGGCAACTCGACCGCACCTGTGAGCTAAGCCTGGAGGTGCAGGGCGCAGCCATCACCGCCTTCCTTGACGGCCGCGTGCTCTTTCAGGTGCAGGATGAGGATCAGCCCTTGACCCGGGGTGGTGTGGCGCTCGTGTGTGAGGAGGGGAGAGTCGCATTTGGGCCGGTTAGGGTCCAACCTCCAAAGTAGAGATTGGCATCCGTTAGGGTTGCTATGGGGCATAATAAGTAAACCGTAATAAGTAAGGTTTCCACTTTGGAGCGCATGTTGCTTTCCGCGGTGTTCGCCCCGAAAAAGCCTGTGTAGAGCATCAGGCCTGACCAGGTGGCGGCCTTACTCATTACGGTTTACTTATTACGAGTCATGGCGACCTTACACATCACGCCTTACGTATTACGTCTCAGTTCGCCTGCCACCGGTACCTGCCGGGGTTCACCAGCGAATACAGGCCACTGCTGGTGTCGTCGATGATGCCGAGGGCGAGGCAGAGCTCGCGCAGGATGGCCAGGGCGCGGGCCAAAAGCTGCTGGTGATCGGGCTGGTTGAGCCAGGTGCTGGCGCCGGAGGGGTGGGGCAAGGGCACAATCCATGTCCCCTCGGCGGCGATGGCCCGGCCAACCAGACGCTCCAGGCGCTGGCCCTGGCCGCCGAAAAAGTCGATCGCCAGCCGGCCCACCGGCACAATCAGGCGCGGCGCGACGAGGGCCAGCTCGGCGTGGAGATACTGGCGGCAGAGAGCAACCTGCAACTGCGATGGCGCCCGGTCGCCTTGCCCCGAAGGGTCGAACCCCGGGTAGCACTTGCAGACCGCCGTCAGATAGTGCCGAGAGCGCAGAGTCACCTCAGGCAACCCCACCCAGGCCATCCATTCCATCAGCCGCTGCCCCGCCGGGCCGGTCCACAGGCGGTGATTCCGCTCATCCGAGCTGCTGGGCGCCTGGCCTACAATCATCAGCCGCGCCGCAGCCGACCCAGAGCAGATCGGCTGCCCATAAGCCGGCAGGCCGGCCTGCGCACAGCGCCGGCAGCTGAGGGCCCGGGCCTGCAACTTGCTCAGTAAGGGCTGGCTCGCATTTTCTGTGCTCATACTATTAGCATAGCATGGACTTGCTGAGACCGCAAGCGGCAAGCGTATGCCCTGTTGAGAATAGCCGGGCACCTCGCTTCGCCGCCTTCCGGCCCAGATCCGGGTGGGGGTTTGGGTGGGATGCTATGGCCGTCCGGCCACCCTGCGGGGGGGCCGGACGGCCATAGCATCCCACCCAAACCCCCTCAATAGGGCCTATGCCGGGCTGACGCGAAGCACGGGAGTCGGCCAGATTCAGCGAAGTTGCAGTCAAAAGGAGCCGATTTGCATCATTGGGAGATAGCCCAGCTGCAGGCCGGGGTCGGCGCCCTGATCATCGTGGGCAAGCGGCTGGTCGCCATCCCGGCCGAAAGGCCGGAGCTCGAGGTGCGGGTGGCCGTTGCCTCCTGGCTCTACCACAGTAGGCTGGCGCGCACGCTCGTCTGCCTGGAGGGTGAGGTCAACAACCCCGTACAATGCCAGTTGCTCGTTATTGCCCACATCCCCCAGCCGTGCTATAATCCCTGCACATTTTGGGGCGCGCGGACGTTGCGCCCCGCGGGCCAAGTCAGCCCCGGCTCCCGCACGGGAGCGCGGGGCCTTGTTGCATATGGGAGCCTGCTATGCCGCAAAACCTGACGGAAAAGATCATTGCCGCCCACCTCGTTTCGGGCGACCTGACCCCCGGCTCGGAGATCGCCCTCCGCATCGATCAGACGCTCACCCAGGATGCTACCGGCACCATGGCCTACCTGCAGTTCGAGGCCATCGGCGTGCCGCGCGTGCGCACCAAACGCTCGGTGAGTTATGTCGATCACAACATGCTGCAGACAGGCTTTGAGAATGCCGACGACCACCGCTACCTGCAATCCGTAGCGGCCAAGTACGGCCTCTACTTCTCGCGGCCGGGCAACGGCATCTGCCATCAGGTGCAGCTTGAGCGCTTCAGCGTTCCCGGTGAGACCCTGCTCGGTTCCGACAGCCACACGCCCACCTCCGGCGGCCTGGGTATGCTGGCGATCGGCGCGGGCGGGCTGGATGTGGCGGCGGCCATGGCCGGGGCGCCTTTTTACCTCACCATGCCCAGGGTCACCCTGGTGCGCCTCACCGGTGTTCTGCCTGCCTGGGTGACGGCCAAGGATATCATCATCGAGCTGCAGCGGCGCCTGACAGTCAAGGGCGGCGTGGGCCGGGTGATGGAATACGGCGGCCCGGCAATCGAGCAGCTGACGGTGCCCCAACGCGCCACCATCACCAACATGGGCGCCGAGCTGGGGGCCACCAGCTCCCTCTTCCCCGCCGATGAGCAGACGCGCCGATTCTTGCGCGCCCAGGGCCGTGAGGCGGATTTCCGTCCGCTGGCGGCGGACCCCGGCGCCCGGTACGAGCAGGTGATCGAGATCGACCTGGGCACTCTGGAGCCCCTGATCTCGCTCCCCTCCAGCCCCGACAACGTCAAGCCAGTGCGAGAGGTCGCGGGCACGCCCATCGCTCAGGTCTGCATCGGCAGTTGCACCAACTCATCGTACGCCGACTTGATGGCGGTGGCAGCGGTGCTCAAGGGGCGCACAGTGCACCCTGCTGTCAGCCTGACCATCAGCCCTGGCTCCAAGCAGGTCTACGAGGCCATCGCCCGCAGCGGCGCCCTGGCCGACCTGATCGCCGCCGGCGCCCGCATACTGGAGGCAGGCTGTGGGCCGTGCATCGGCATGGGCCAGGCGCCGGCCACCGGCACAGCCAGCATGCGCTCATTCAACCGCAATTTCCCCGGCCGCTCAGGGACCAAGGGCGACCAGGTCTACCTGGCAAGCCCCCTCGTCTGCGCCGCCAGCGCCCTGCGCGGTTGCATCACCGATCCGCGCGAGCTGGGCGTTGCCCCGCAGGTGGACCTGCCCTCACAGTTCCCGGTGGATGACAACATGGTCATCCCGCCTCTGGCCGACGGCAGCCGGGTCGAGATCGTGCGCGGCCCCAATATCAAGCCGTTGCCTACACGCGGGCCGTTGGAGGATGAGCTGCGCGGGCAACTGCTGCTCAGGGTCGGTGACAACATCACGACCGACCACATCATGCCCGCCGGCGCCAGGATCCTGCCCCTGCGCTCCAACATCCCAGCGTTGGCCGAGCACGTCTTTGCGCCCATTGACCCGACCTTTGCCCGGCGGGCGCGCGAGGCGGGCGGCGGCTTTGTGGCCGGCGGCCAGAACTATGGCCAGGGCTCGAGCCGCGAGCATGCTGCACTGGCGCCCCTCTACCTGGGGGTCAAGGCCGTGCTGGCCCGCTCCTTTGCGCGCATCCACGCCGCCAACCTGGTCAATTTCGGCATCCTGCCCCTGGTGCTGGATGCGGATACGCCTGACGATGCCCTGACCCCGGGCGACGAATGGCTGATCGCCGGTGTGCGGGCGGCGCTGCAAACGGGCGGCCCCCTCACGGTGCAGAACCTCACCCGCGGCACGAGCTTCCAGGTGCGGCATCAACTGACGCCGCGGCAGATTGAGGTCGCACTGGCGGGCGGGTTGTTGAACTATCTGCGGAATGCGTGAAACGTCAAACGTGAGATCGCTGTGGGGCAATAAGTAAACCGTAATAAGTAAGGTCACCACTGCGGCATGCCTGATGCTTTGCAAAAGTTGTGGTGGCGAACATCATGAAAAGCAACGTACGCTCCGAGGTGGAAACCTTACGTATTACGGTTTACTTATTACGGTTTACTTATTACGCCCCGTGGGGCCTCGCGCATCAGATTACGGGAGGAAACCATGTCCTATCGAGTAACCCTCATCCCTGGCGACGGCACCGGCCCCGAGCTGGTGGCAGCGGCGCGGCGCGTGCTGGAGGCGACGGGCGTCGCTTTCGAGTGGGAAGTGCAAGAGGCGGGTGAGGCGGTCATGGCCCGTGAGGGCACACCCCTCCCCGAGCGGGTGTTGGAGTCGATCCGACGCAACGGCGTTGCGCTCAAGGGGCCGATCACCACACCCGTGGGCACCGGCTTTCGCAGCGTGAACGTGACCCTGCGCCAGAGCCTGGGCCTCTATGCCAACCTGCGCCCGGCCAAGACGATCCCCGGTGTGCGCTCTCGCTATGAACAGGTGGACCTGGTGATCGTGCGCGAGAATATGGAGGACCTCTACGCCGGCATCGAGCACGATGTGATTCCCGACGTGGCAGCGGAATCCATCAAAATCATCACCCGGCCAGCCACCGAGCGCATCGTCCACTTTGCCTTCCAGTATGCGCGGCGCAACGGCCGGAAGAAAGTGACCGCCGTGCACAAGGCCAACATCATGAAGCTGAGTGACGGCCTTTTCCTGCGCGTGGCGCGCCAGGTGGCCGAGCAGTACCCCGACATCGCCTTTGAGGATCGCATCGTCGACAATATGTGCATGCAGCTCGTGCAAAAACCGGAGCTGTACGACGTGCTGGTGCTGCCCAACCTCTACGGCGATATCGTCAGCGACCTGGCCTCGGGCCTGGTGGGAGGCCTGGGCGTGGCGCCCGGCGCCAATATCGGCGAGCAGTGGGCCGTCTTCGAGCCCGTGCACGGCTCGGCGCCCAAGTACGCCGGCCAGAACAAGGTCGACCCCACAGCGACGATCCTCTCTGGCGCCCTGATGCTACGGCACCTGGGCGAGACCCGGGCCGCCGAGCGGGTAGAGGCAGCTGTGGCGGCCGTCATCGGCGAGGGCAAGGACGTGACCTATGATCTCAAGCCAGCCGCCGATGACCCGAGCGCCGTCGGCACCCGCGAGATGGCGGAGGCTATCGTCGCCCGGCTGTAGGACGCATTGAAACCTCAGATCAACACACAGATAGGGTACGCCTGGCCCAAGGTCGGCTTTGAAACATGGCCGGGAGATTGCCTGTCAAAGAGGCATAAAGCCAGACCTCCGAAGTCTGTCGGACTTCGGAGGTCTTTTTCCGAGTGAGGAGCGACGATGTCCCAGCGTGTAGCCCTGATAACCGATAGCACCTGTGACCTGCCGGCGGAGTTGCTGCAGCAATATGAGGTCGCCGTCGTCCCGTCGTTTGTCGTGTGGGGCAGCGATGTGCTGGCCGATCGAGTGGACCTGCAGCCGGAGGAGTTCTACCGCCGGCTCACCACTGACCGGGCCTACCCCACCACCGCCCACCCGGCCCCGGCCGATTTCGGCCGCCTCTACGAAGTGGCCCAACGGCAAGGCGCTGAGGGAGTGGTGGTTATCACCGTCTCCAGCGCCATGAGCGGCACCCATGATGCGGCCCAGCAGGCGGCAGCCAAAGCGCCCCTGCCGGTGCATGTGGTCGACTCTCGCGGCCCCACCATGACCGTGGGCTGGCAGGTGCTGGCGGCGGCCCGCGCCCGCGAGGCCGGCGGCGATGCCCAGGCTATGATCGCGGCGGCCGATCGCGTCCGCCGGGGGCTGGTGCAGATCGTATACCTCGACACGCTGGATTACCTGCACAAAGGCGGGCGCATCGGCGGGGCGGCGCACCTGATAGGGACGCTCCTGAATATCAAGCTGCTGGTGCATATCAACCACGAAACGGGGCTGGTGGAGCCCGAAGGCCGCGCCCGCACGCGCAAAAGCGGCATCGAGCAGCTCTACCAGGCCTTTTTCAGGCAACTCGACACCTCTCGCCCGCTGCACATCGCTGTGCTGCACGGCAACTGCCGGCCCGATGCCGAAGCGTTGGCCGAGCGCATCCGGCAGGAGTATCGCCCCCAGGAGTTGCTGATCTCCGTCACGGGGCCGGTGCTGGGCGTCCACACCGGCCCCGGCGCTCTGGCGCTGTGCGGCTATAGCGAGCCTCTGACGGAGTCTTGATGGGATGGGCTTGTGCAGCCTGCCGCTCTTCGGAGCGGCAGGGCGCAGGCGGCGGCCCTCGCTCAGTGTCGTAGTAACGACTTCAGTCGTTCGTCTTGTGGCGCGAGGGAGCAAATGGCTGCAGCCATCACTACGACATTGCGCAGGAGCTTATCGAGCCTGCAGGGGAATTATGACACCCCCAATCCCACACGACCCACCGGGCCGTCTCTACGGGGCGACACTATCCTGTAGAGGCGCGCCGGCGGCGCGTATATGCTGGCACCCCACGCCCAGCATCTGCAGCACCAGGTTCTCGTCTACCTGCGTATTCACGCAGCCATCCGTCAGCAGCGGTACAGTAACGATCGCCGGCGGAGAGGCGGCCGGGTCTCGGCTCATCGCCTGCACGGCCTCAATGCCCTCTGCCAGTTCCTTGTGGCACGCTACCGCCACAATGCCTCGGGGCGCCTGATCAGCGACAAAACGCAGGGCCATAGCGCCCCCGGCGGCAATGCAGACGCCTTTGTAGCCCAACTGCTGGGCTGCCTGCTGCAGGCGGCCTAACACACACGGCTCGTGGCAATCCGGCGGGCACACCATCCCCTGTTTCTGCATCTTGCCCGGGCAGGTCTCGCTGGGGCGGAGGCAAGTGGAAAGCAACAATACACGCTCCGCCGGGTCTGTGGCCGCGAATCTCTCCAACGTTTGATCCACGATAACTCTCCTCACGATATTGCTAATCAGCCCCAATGGCCCGGTATTGTGCCAATGCGATCAATGAAAAGTAGACGGGATAGAGCTCATAGTGCAGGTAAAAGGCCCGGGGGAACCCTGTGCCGGTGTAGAGCGACTCTCGCCAGGATCCGTCGGCCTGCTGTGCGCGCAGCAGATAATCCACCCCCCGGCGCACGGCCGGGCTGTCACCCTCCCCTGCCCCCAGCAGGCCGATGAGCGCCCAGGCCGTCTGTGAGACGGTGCTGGCGCCGCGGCCACGGAGAGTGGGGTCGGCGTAGGTCTCACAGCTTTCGCCCCAGCCGCCGTCGGCATTTTGGCGCGACAGAAGCCATTGCACCGCCCGGCCCACCGCGACCACGTGGCGCCGGGCTGCAAGTGTGCGCAGGCTGCCCAGCGTCAGGCCGGTGCCGTAGATATAGTTGACCCCCCAGCGGCCATACCAGGCGCCGTCGGGCTCCTGAGAGCGCCAAAAGTAATCCAGCGCCCGCTGCAGGGCGGGCGCATCTGGCGCGCGTTCGGCCAGCAGCTCCACCACGTGAGCCGTTACATCGGCGCAAGTCGGGTCGAGCGGGGTCATGAAATCGGCAAAGGGCACATGGGCCAGGATGCGCCTGTTGCAATCCCGGTCAAAGGCCGCAAAACCGCCATCGCGACACTGCATGCTGATCACCCAGCGCAGGCCGCGCCCGATAGCGGCCCACTTTTCCCCTTCGCTTTCTGCCGGCAGGGTCACCCTCGCCAGGGCCCGTGCCACCACTGCCGTATCGTCGACATCGGGGTAACAGTCGTTCTCGAACTCGAACGCCCAACACCCCGGCTCCGTGTGTGGGTTCTTCACCTGCCAGTCGCCGCCGGTGCGCACCTCTTGCTGCAAAAGCCACCTGGCCGCCCGGCGCAAGTCGGGGTGATCGGCGCCGAGGCCCGCTTCACGCAGAGCCAGCACGCCCCAGGCCGTATCCCACACCGGCGAGGTCGCCGGCTGCAGCAACAAGCACTCGTCATCCTCAATGATAAACCCCTCCAACCCCGCCAGGCCACGCTGGATGACGGGGTGGCTTTGCGGGTAGCCCAAAGCCTTGAGCGCCGCCAGCGAGTAGATCCACGGCAGCATAATGCCGCCCCAGCTCCCATCGGCCTCCTGCCGGTCCACGATCCACTGCTCCATCCGCCGCAGGGCCCACTGCCGCCCCGGCTTGAAAGGCAGCCGCTCATAGAACTTGAAGAGCCGGTCGAGCCCCAGGAAAACGCCTGCCCAGCTCAAGGCCCGCTCAGCCTGACCCGGGGGGTAGCGGCGACGCCCCGGCGGCTCCACATACAGCTCCTCCAGCGAGACCTGCCCAGGCGCCTGAAATACCGGCCGCAGAGTCAGCAGGACCGAGAGGGCCACAATGGTGGCTCGCGACCAACTGGCAAACTCATAGAGGTTGATATAGGCCCCGTTGGGCAGCAGGATCAACTCGGGGGGGATGGAGGGCGTGTCGCGCCAATCGAATTGGCCGAAAAGCGCCAGCCACACCTTGGTGATCAGGTTGGCCTTGCCGATGCCCCCTGCCCCCAGGATAAACGCGCGGGCCTTTTGCAAGCAGGGGTCATCCTGCGCGGCGCCCGCCAGCTTGAGCGACCAGTAACATTGAATGCTCACACTCAGATCGCCCGGTCCGCCTTCGTAGGCGCTCCACGAGCCATCAGGGTTCTGTTTGCGCCGCACCTGACGGCAGGCTTTGCGCTGGCGCTCGGGATTGACTGCCCCCTGCATCATGAGCATGAGCGGCCCATAGCCCGCACTGACCGAGGCATCAGCCTCCAGGGCGCCCACCCAGTAGCCCTGGGCGTTCTGCCGCGCCAACAGGTAAGCGCAGCCTCGATCGATCGCCGCTGTCACCCGCTGCCGTCGGGCCACAGGCGTCCCTGCCTCCCTTTCTATGTCGCTCATTGCCTGCTACCTCCTACGATAACCGCCAGGCTCCTTTTCAGGCATAGCCGTTCTGCTTGAACCAGGCGACCGCCCTCTCCAGAGCCCGTTCGATGGGTGACTGGGGCAGACCCAGCTCGCTAACCGCCTTGGTGCAGTCAAAGTGCCGGTAGTGACGGGCCACCCGGACGGCGGCCAGAGGCACACGGGGCGGCTGGTGGGTTACCCGGTCGGCGATGAGCTGGCTCACATAGCCCGCCGCCAGGGCCACCCCCAAGGGCAGGCGCAGGCGCGGCGCCGGGCGGGCGGTTATCTCGCTCAACAGAGCGAACAGCTCCTGCAAGGTCAGGTTGCGGTTCCCAAGCAGGTAACGCTCGCCGATCCGCCCCTTTTCCAGCGCCAGCACATGGCCGCGCGCCACGTCGGCCACATCCACCAGATTGAGCCCCGTGTTCACATAGGCCGGCATGCGCCCCCGCATGAAATCCACAATGATCTGGCCGGTAGGGGTCGGCCGAATGTCCCCCGGCCCCACCGGTGTGGTGGGGTTGACCACCACAACTGGCAGGCCCTCCTCGCGGCACAGGCGCAACGCCAGTTGCTCGGCTTCATATTTGCTGCGTTTATAGTCCCCAGCCAGGTGCAGGGGCGCCAGGGGAGGATCCTCGACGCCCAGGCGGCAGCCGGCGGCGATGCCGATGGTCGACTCGGTGCTGGTATAGACCACTTTGCGGATGCCCACCGCGCGTGCGGCCTCCAACACGTTGCGAGTGCCCAACACATTGACGGCATAGATCTGCTGTGGGTCAGGCGCCCAGAAGGTATAGGCGGCGGCCACGTGGCATAAATAGTCGCACCCCTCCAGGGCCCGGTGCAATGAGGAAGGGTCCAGCAGATCACCCGGCGCCTGCTCGACGTCGAGCCCGGCCAGGTTGCGGCGATCGCTGCCCTCCCGCACCAGCGCCCGCACCGTATAGCCGCTGCGCTGCAACTCGGCGGCCACGTGCCCGCCGATAAACCCGGTGGCGCCGGTCACCAGCACCTTCATATAGCCCGGCCACCTCCTAAGACAGATTCCAACTGAGCGTGCGCAGCATGTCTACCGGGCTCCGCATGGCCGCCTCCATGGCCGAGGCCTCAAAGCCGCAGTGGACCATGCAGTTGGCGCAGCGTGGATCTCGCCCCACACCATAGCGCTCCCAGGGGGTTTCCTCCATGAGCTCCCGAAACGAGCTGCAGTAACCGTCGGTGATGAGATAACAGGGCCGTTTCCAGCCCCAGGGGTTACGGGTGGGCGTGCTCCATGGCACGCAGTTCAGATCATGCCGCCCGGCCAAAAAGTCTAGATAGACTGGCGTGTTGTAAAAGCGAAAGCGCCGACGCTGCTCATAGAGAGGCCGGAATATGGCGGCGGCTTCATGGCGCGAGAGGAACAGGTCATCTTGGACCTTCTCATAGCTAAAGGCGGGCGTCACCATCATGCCGTCCACGCCCAACCCCATCAGCAGGCCGAAAAGGCCGCTCAGCTCATCCCAATGGGTGCCTTTGTAAATGGTCGTGTTCGTGCGCACCTGAAAACCGGCCCGCTTGGCAGTGCGGATGGCGCGGATAGCCGTATCAAAGGTGCCGTTGCGCCCGGCATTGCCATCGTGGGTGGGCGCCAGGCCATCCATATGGACCACAAAGCCAAGATAGGGGCTGGGCCGGAACAGCGCCAGCGATTCCTCCAGCTTGAGGGCATTGGTGCAGAGATGGACAAAGCGCTTACGGGCCACAATGCCGGCCACGATGGTCCCGATCTCTGGGTGCAACAGGGGCTCACCTCCGGTCAGTGAGACCACCGGCGCCCCGGCCTCGTCGACTGCGGCCAGGCATTCCGCCGCATTCAGCTCGCGGTTGCCCAGCTCGCGGCTCTCCCGGATACGTCCACAACCGGCGCAGCTGAGATTGCAGCGATACGTGGGCTCCAGCATGAGCACGAGGGGGAAACGGGTGCATCCCTGCAACCGATTGTTGACGATGTAGCGCGATAGCGAAAACGTAAGCTGCCAGGGAAAGATCATGCCGCCTCCGCAGTTGTTGCCTCGCCAGCGCTGGGCATCACTGCCTGCAGCACGCGTCCAACCAGATGCCCGCCGTCGATGCGCCGGCGCCGCATTCTGATTCCATCATAACGCACCGTCAGGCACTTTTCAACCACAGCGCTCTCAGAGGAGCGTTAATGATGAGGGCCTCCGCTGCAAGAGCAAAGGCTGGACCACGAGGAACATGGAGAGGGGCAAAAGAGCTCTGGGCAGAATCAACAAAAGGCGATAGCGGCTTTTTGACAAAGCGCGCGCGGAATGATACCCTGCCCACTCATGCAGGCAAAGAGGGCCGGCTGGCAGCCGGCGCTCCGGGTACGTCATACATATTGACAGGGTCCCCAGCAAACCGGAGGCACTCGGAAGGAGCACGACCATGGCCGATTCAGCCGATTCATATGAAGAGCAGGATGCACCGGCTATGTTGACAGGTCTGGAACCGGGTGGGCGAGGCACACGATGGGAGGCCTGGGAGCTCTTGGAGGGCACTCTGCGCGCCGTGGCCTGGGCCTCGGGCATCTGCGCCTATGTGGGGATGATGGCCCTGCTCGCCGCCCATCATGCTGACCCTCGTTGGGACCTCTATGCCGGGCCCATGCTCCTTGTCGTAGGCGCTGTGATCTGCCTGGGCTGGCGAGCGAGCTACCGCTTCCGAGCGACTATCCTGGTCGCCTCCCTTGTTGCCTCCTGCCTGGCGCTGAACCTGGCTGGAGGCATGGCTCAGGCGTACATGCTCTATCCCCTGGCCTGCCTGGTCGGCGGGGTGCTTCTGGGCCCCGGCGCCTGCCTCGCTATCGCCGTGCTGGGCACCATCTCGATCGTGGCGCTGGGGGGCGAAGGATTGTGGTGGAACCTGGGCTCGCTCTGGCTGACAGCCGGCCTGGTGTGGGCAGCCTTGGGCAACCTCTTCCAGACGGTGCGCCAGGCCCAGGCCGATGAGGCGCAGGCCTGGCTGCGGGCTGCCGAGGCGCGCACCCGCCGTGGGGAGCTCGTGCGGGCGCAAAAGGCCCTCAATGAAATGTATGACCTGCTCCAGCGCACCAACCATGAGCTGGCGATTGCCCGCCTGCAGGCCGATGAGGCCCGCCAGATCAAAGCCCAGTTCGCCGCCAATGTCAGCCACGAATTGCGCACCCCGCTCAACCTCATCATGGGCTTTAGCGAGATGATGATCCGCTCGCCTGAGGTCTATGGCGAGGTGCACTGGACCCCTGCCCTGCGCGCCGACATCCGCGAGATTCACCGCGCCAGCCGACACCTTCTGGGCATGGTCGATGACATTCTCGATCTCTCCCGCATCGAAGCGCAACGCCTGCCCCTCCGTATGGAGGCCACCGACCTGCGCGACCTCATCCGCGAGGCCGTCGCCACCTCCAGTGGGCTGCTGCGAGGTAAGGATGTCGAGCTGATCACGGACCTGCCGCCCGACCTGCCCCAGTTGCTCCTGGACCGTACGCGCATCCGCCAGGTACTGCTCAACCTGCTGAACAACGCCATCCGCTTTACCGATCAGGGCAGTATCCGGGTCAGCGCGCGTGTGCAGGGGGGGCAGGTCGTGGTGGCTGTGACCGATACGGGCGTCGGCATCCCGGCCCCAGAGTTGAGCGCCATTTTTGAGGAGTTCCGCCAGGCCCAGGGATCGGTCACCAGTGGGCGGGGCGGCGCCGGGCTGGGCCTGGCCATCTGTCGGCAGTTTGTGCGCTTGCATGGCGGGCAGGTCGAAGCGGAGAGCGAGGTCGGCAAGGGAAGCACATTCCGCTTCCGGCTGCCCATGCCCGATGGTGGACCTGTGCCCTCTGGGCTTTTCTACTATGCGCCGGAAGGATGGTCGCCCCCGGTGCCAGAGAACCCTCTGGGCAAAGCAGCCATCATCCTGGGCGCCGACAGTGCCGCCTGCGCCATCATTGCGCGCGCCATTGCGGGCTATCGCACCCTGCCCATGGCCTCTCTGGAGGGGTTGGCCGCTCAGGTCGAGGCCGAGCACCCGGCCGGCATCGTGCTCCTCGATGATGGCGCCACGCCGCCTTTTGACCCGGCACAGGTCTGGGAGGTCGCCGGGCGCAGTGACATCCCTATCATACGCTGCCCCGCCCCCAGCCAGAGCAAGCTTCCCGCCGCGTTGGGCGTCGCCGGCTACCTGGTCAAGCCCATCCAGGGCGATGAGCTCCTGGCTGCCATCCGCCGGATCTGCCCTCATCCCCAGAGCATCCTGCTGGTGGATGATGACCCCGGGTTCGTGGCCCTCTTGCAGCGCATCCTCAGCGCCGAGTTCGCCTCAATCCGGCTGCGCGCGGCTTACTCTGGCCGTGAGGCCCTGGATGCCCTGGCGCGAGAAGATTTCGACCTGGTGCTGTTGGATCTGATCATGCCCGAAGCCGGCGGCCTGCAGGCGCTCGAGGCCATGCGCCAGGACCCGCGCCTGGCAGAGGTGGCGGTGATCGTAACGACCGGCTCGGGCTATGCGGAAGAGGAGCGGCTGCATCTGCCCGGGCGGCTGGAGCTGCTGCGCCCTGCCGGTTGCAGCCAGGCGCAATTGGGGCGTTACCTCACGATGCTTCTGGATGCACTGCCGCCGGACTACTCTCATCCAGCGCCTTACTCAGGGCAGCCAGCAGCTGTTCCTGAGAGACCGGCTTCTTGAGGTAGCATTGGGCGCCAAGAGCGTAGGCCAGCTCGGGCTCATTGAGGACGGAACAAACGATGATCGGCACATCTTGCAACGTGGGGTTGGCTCGCATGCGTTGCAAGAGCTGCCAACCATCCACCTGCCGCATCATGACATCGACGACAATCGCCTCGGGACGTTCCCGCTCGATTGCGGCCAGGGCCTGGGGCGCTCCGGAGGCGACCATCACCCGGTAGCCTTCAGCGGCGAGATAGCGTTCAAAGAGTTGCAGCAGTCCCTCGTTATCGTCAACCAGAAGGATACATGCGCCCTGTGCCGGGCGAAAGGAGAGCTTTACGCCGCTCAGGTTCTCGGCGTCGGTCTCCATCTCCAGATCCCCACCCTGGGCCTGCATAAGCTCGCCCATCGCCGCCAGCCGGGCCTCCAGGCTGCCGCTCACACCTTCGGGCAGCGCCAATGGGCCGCTCAGCCTGAGCTCGATCAGGGCATGCGCCCCCGTAGCCCGTGGGCGCAGGTCAATCATTGCTGGCTGGGCCGTGATCAACGCACTCAGAGCGCCCAGCAGGGCCTGCCGGGCGAGCATGGGGTCCGCCCAGGCCAGGAGGGGATGGGCCGGGCCCTCCACTCTCAGCTCGACACCTGCCCCCTTGGCCAGGGCCTGCGCCGGCGGCACCGAGCTGGCCACAAGCGCTCCCAGGTCCACGCTGCCCAGCGCCAGCCCGAGGCGATCGACCTCCCGGCGGAGGTCATCATCGGGCGCCGGCGCCTCGGCCTCGCGAGAGTCCTGCCATGCGCCCCAAAGGGCGCTCGCTACTGCCAGCAGCCCCTTGCGATGGTCGCGCTGGAACTGGCGGAGGCTGACGCCAAGCTCCGACATGATCTGCTCGACCTCAAAGCCATCGGCATAGCGGCGCATCAGGATGCCATACGGCCGCCATTCCTTGTCGTTGCGAGAAACGCTATCGCCCGGGTTCAGTTGTTCGAGCGTATCGAGGAGCAGGGCGCGCAGGGCCTTGCCTGCCTCTGGGCGGGTGCCAGGGTGGCCCGTCACCAGCCGTGCTAGGGGGTGCACCTGCAGGTGGGCAAAATCATAGAGATGCGTCAGCGCATCGCGCACCAGGAGGACAAACTCCTCCGGTATGCTGCCGCCGGTGTCATCGAGTTCGGGCAGGGTTTTGTCGCTCATAGCTTATCATCATCGTGACGAGCCCAATCGCTCGTCCCCTTTGCGGGAAAAGGGACGGCTCACGGCAACGCAATACTTCGGGTGCCATTATAGCGGCGAACAGGAGGCAGCGCAACTGCCCCTGGCGCATTCTTGGCGAGGGTATGGCGCGGAAGGTATTGCGCACAAGCGGATTTCGTGTTGTAATAGGAAGCATAAAGGCATAGCGTCTGGAAGCAAAGTAGCGCTTGGGCCCAGCCCTGCTTTGCTTTCCGCATGATCTATCACCAAACGCTTGTTCCATTGGTTTGTTGGGCAGCCCGCCCAACGGTGGTTGTTACTGGAGGGGGTGAACGGATGGCTGTACAGGCAGCAGGCAGGCCAACCTCGCGGTGGCGCAAGCCTGCGACCCGGGAGGCACTAACCTTTTACCTCTGTGTCCTGCCCTGGATCATCACTTTTTTGATCTTCACCGCAGGCCCTATGATCTACTCCCTGGCCCTCAGCTTCACGAACTGGAACTTTCTTACTCCGGCCAAGTTCGTTGGCCTGCAGAACTTTGCCCAGCTCCTGAAGGATCCTCTCTTTAGCAAGAGCCTGGCCAACACCGCATACTATACTTTTGGCAGCGTCCCTTTGATCACTTTTGTGGGCCTGCTGGTGGCCATCCTCATGAACCAGAAGGTGCCGGGGATCGCCGTATTCCGTACGATCTACTACCTGCCGGCGGTGGTGCCGGTGGTGGCCGCCGCCATGCTCTTCCGTTGGGTCTTTGATCCCAACTTTGGCATGCTGAACCAGACGCTCAAACTCTTCGGCATCATAGGACCGCAGTGGATCTACAGCATGCAATGGGTGATCCCGTCCTTCATCATCATGAGCCTGTGGGGCGTGGGCGGGTACATGATTATCTACCTGGCCGGCCTGCAGGGGGTGCCCACGGAGCTGTACGAGGCGGCTGCCATCGACGGCGCTGGCACCGTGCGCAAGTTCTGGAGCATCACTGTCCCCATGGTCTCGCCGGTGATCTTTTTCACCCTGGTCAGCGAGATCATCGGCTCCTTCCAGGTCTTTACCGGCGCCTATATGATGACCAACGGCGGCCCCAACAATGCCAGCCTGTTCTACGTCCTCTACCTCTACCGCAACGCTTTCCAGTACTTCAAAGCGGGCTATGGCTCGGCGTTGGCCTGGGTGCTCTTTGTCGTCATCCTGGCCTTTACGGCGTTGGTCTTCCGCTCCGGGTCTGCCTGGGTCTACTATGAAGGGAGTCTGACCAAAGCATGAGCGCCAATGCACAAGCCCGGCAAACGAGCGGTCGCATCTCCCTCGGCGGCACCCGCCATACCTTTCGCTGGTATCTGAGCAAATGGGTGGTGCCGACCCTGATCTTCCTCTTCCTGCTAGCGGGATGTATACCTTTCCTGGCGCCTCTGGCCTTTATGCTGTCCACGTCCATCAAGGACAAGGCCGATATCTTTACCGTACCCATCCGCTGGATTCCGCACCGGTTCCTGTGGAGCAACTATACCGATGCATTCTGGGGCTACCTGCCCTTCTACACCTACATCTGGAACACGGTCAAGGTGGTGGCGGGTTGCCTCATCGGCGATGTTTTGGTGAGCAGCCTGGCAGCGTACGGCTTTGCCCGTCTGCGCGCTCCGGGTAAGAATGTCCTCTTTGTCATCGTGCTGAGCACCATGATGCTGCCGGGTCAGGTTGTGCTCATTCCCACCTATGTGCTTTTCAAGTGGTTCAAGCTGATCGGCAGCCTCTGGTCGCTCATCCTGCCCAACCTGGGCGGCGCCGCATACTATATTTTCCTGTTCCGGCAGTTCTTGCAGACGATTCACCCCGACCTGGGCGATGCAGCCAAAGTGGACGGCTGTTCGCTCTTGGGCACTTTCTGGCGCATCTACCTGCCCATGTCGCGGCCGGCGCTGATCACCGTGGCGATCTTTTCCTTCTTCGGCCAGTGGAACAGCTTCCTCTGGCCGCTGATCCTGATCAATAACGAAAAGAACTATACCGTGGCATTGGGGCTCCTGCTTTTCCAGGGCGCCCATACCACTGAGTGGGGCCTGCAGATGGCCGCTTCCATAATCGCCCTGACGCCTTGCCTGTTGATGTTCTTCGTGGCTCAGCGCTACTTTATGCAGGGTATCGTGGTCTCTGGAGTGAAAGGTTAGTCATCTGCACAGATCGATATCAGACTCGCGGGCCCATGGGCGATGATGCAAGAGCGCTGGGCACGGATGGTCAGCACGCCAGAATCAGGAGGTGCCGATGCCATAGAGGACCACCATTGGCAAGCAGTGAGATCATCAGATGGGAATACTTGCATCCAATGTGTTCTGTCGCCAGCGGTGCGTCACAGCGGCCCCGCTGGTCTCTCAGACCAGGAGGTCAAGATATGTCAAGTCAGGAAATGCAGAAGCTCAGCCGCCGAGGTTTTATCAAGGCCGGGTTGAGCGCCATTGCGCTGAGCACCCTCTTTGGTTGCGCTCCCTCGTCGGCTCCAGCGACCTCGGCGCCGGCCGCCACGTCGGCATCGGCTGAGGCGGCCACGACCGCGCCCGCCGAGTCCAACGCCACGGCCGTGCCCCCTGCCTCGACCGCCAAGGGCAGCGTGGTCGTCTTTGAGTGCTGCTGGAACGAGGAGCACATCAAGGCCGGCAAGGAGCTCTACAACAAGTTCCGCGCCGATCACCCCGATATCCAGGTGCAGGATTTCTGGCCGCTATCCACCCAGGACTGGATGGAACAGCTCCTGGCCAAGACAGCCGCCGCCGAGCAGGTTGATATCATCTGGTGGTGCGCCTCGCACTGGGAATTTGCTATGCAGGGCCGGCTCCTGGACCTGAAGCCCTTCCTGGATAAGGACTCAAGCTATAGCCTCGACGCCTATCAGAAAGAGGGCGGGGATTTCTGCTTCGACAAGCCGAACCGGGCGGGCGCCATGTGGGGCGTACCCACTAACTATGCGACAAACCTGCTCTGGTACAACACCAAGATGTTTGAGCAGGCTGGCGTGGAGCCCCCTAACAAGGATTGGACCTGGACCGACATGCTCGCCGCCGCGCAAAAGTTCGCCAAGGATGATAACGGCGACGGCGTGAATGATACCTGGGGCTTTGGCGCTTACGGCATGGATGGCTGGTACTGGCAGCACCTGCTCAAGTCCTACGGCGGCGACTATGTGGTGGTCGATGGCGATGGCTGCCTGCTTGACAAGCCGGAATCGATAGAGGCATTGACCTTTATCCAGGACATGATGTACAAGCAGAAGGTCATGCCCCGGCCAGCCGACACCGCGGCCATGGGCATGACCGCCATGTTCAGCAGCGGCAAGATCGCGATGGTCGAGGGGCCAGAGTGGGTGCGCGGCGAGGTTAAGGACGCCCATGAGAAAGAAGGCTTTGAGTACGGGGTCGCCCTGCTCCCCAAGGGCCCGAAAGGCCTCGTCACCGGCTACTGGCCAGGCATCACCTCCATCACCAGCCAGGCCAAGTCGCCCGACGCCGCCTGGGTCGTGGCCAAGTGGATCAGCGGCAAGGATTACCAGATGGCCATGACGGTCAATATCCCCGAGTCGCCGGCAGCCCTTATCGAGGTCTCGACCTACGGCTTTACCAAGGGCATCGACTATCCCGAGGATCGCTCGGCGTACCTGGAGAGCCCCAAGTACGGGTATCTGTACTATAACAACCTGCGCTACGGCAAGGAAGTGTACGATATCATCGAGCCGGGCCTCGATCAGTGCTGGCAGGGCGCCAAGAAACCCGAAGAAGTCGTGGGTGACATCACCAAGGCCGTCAACGACAAGATCGCTGAGCTCAAGGGCGCAGCATCCTAGTTCTGAGTCCAGCTTGCGATAATCCTGGGCTCATAGTAAGGGAGAGCGTGCGCCAGGTTACCCCCTACCATTCCCCCTATGGGGAAGGGATAACCCGGCGCGCGCTCTCCCTTACTGCAAACGCTGATATCAAACTGTTGTTGTGAGAGGAGCACCCCATGCCGAACAAGAAGATCGCCTGCCTGGGCGGCGGCTCGGGCTATTTCGCCCGCGCTCTGCCCGACCTGGCTGTCACACCGGGCCTGGCGGGGAGCGATGTCGCCCTCTATGATATCGAGCTGGAGAAATGTGAGCTCATGGCCCGCCACGGCCAGCGCCTGGCCGAGCAGGCGGCGACGGGCCAGCGCGTGCACGCCTGCGCCACCCTGGCCGAGGCCCTCGATGGCGCCGATTTCGCCATTACATCCATCGGCGGTGCGGGCGCATCGGTCGGCAATGTCTATGGCACCGGCTATCATGTGCAGGATATCCTGATCCCAGCGCGCTATGGCATTTATCAGATCGTGGGCGATACCGGCGGCCCCGCCGGCATGATGATGGCCCTGCGCAGCATCCCCATCTATATCGACATCTGCCACGAAATGGAAAAGCGCTGCCCGCGCGCCATCCTGTTCAACCACTCCAACCCCATGGCCGTGCTGTGCCGGGCCATGCTCAAATACACCGGCATCCAGGTCGTCGGCGTCTGTCACGGCGTGCAAATCGGCCTGATCAAGATTGGGCAGATCATGAACATCGACCCCCGGGAGATCGATGCCCTCTGGGTCGGCACGAACCACTACCACTGGTTCACCCGCCTCTATCACCAGGGCAAGGATATCTACCCCGCGGTGAAGGAGCGCCTGGCCGCTTTCAGCAAAGTGCAGGGCGAGATCATGACCAACAAGCTCTCGCAGATCTACGGTTATCAGATCGTCTATCCCGAGGATGATCACGCCCTCGAGTTCTACCCCTTCCTGACCCAACTGCCCGATGGCGAGCACCTACCCTACGAGCAAAAGGCCTGGCTGCCCAACGGCTACACAGCGGACCCCGCCGCCCAGCATGAGCCGAGTGCAACAGAGCGTGCGGAGGCCCGGCAACAGCAGCTCTCGGAGATGGAAGAGCGCCTGGGCCAGATCGAGCTCCCCGCTGCGATGAGTGACCCCATCACCGGCGAAGGGCTGGGGGGCCTGTTGCAGGCCATTGCGCAGGGCCGCCGCGAAGTCCATATCGTCAACATCCCCAACCAGGGGGCAGTGCCCAACCTGCCCGCCCATGCCGTGCTCGAGATTGAGGCGGTCACCGATAGTTGCGGCCTGCGTGGCATCTATATGGGCGAGGCGCCGCTGGTGTTGGCCGGGCTGCTACAAAAGCGCATCGTCTGGCAGGAGTTGGTGGCCGATGCCGCCGTCAAAGGGGACCGGCAGCTGGCGCTGCAGGCGCTGCTGATGGACGAAATGGCCATCGTGCCGGAAAAGGCCGAGGCCATGCTCGACGAGCTGCTGGCTGCCTCGCGGCCCATGCTGCCGCAATTCAGTGCCTGAGCCCTTCGGGCGGGGACCACACGGCCCACCGGGCCGTCTCTACGGCGCCGCGACCAGAGGGGTAGAGACGGGCCGGTGGCCCGTGTTCCCCCTTTGGGTATCGATGGAGGAGATAATGACCCGTAAAATGACCATCCGTGAGCGAGTGCTCGCCACCGTGCACGGTGAGAATGTCGCCCCGCCCTTTACCATCTACCGGGGGCTCTTACCGCGCGGGCAGGCTGAGCGTGAGCTGCGCGAGCTGGGGCTGGGCCTGCAGTGGCAGGTGCCGGTCTACAAGGAAGAGCACCCGCACGTCGAGATCGAGCGGCGCACGCGCGAGGTAGCGGGGGAGCGCATCACTCACACCCTCTACCACACCCCCCTGGGCGACGCCGAGCTGATCACGCGGGTGCGCGACGATGCGGGCTATGGCAGCGCCTGGACGGTGCAGCCCCTGATCCGCAGCGTGCGGGATTGCGAGATCATGTGCTTTGTGGCCAACGACGCCGTCTACACGCCGAACTATGACGGCCTGCGTGACGCCGAGCGGCTGCTTGGGCAGGACGGCATCGTGCTGGGGAGTGTGGGCCTGTCACCCTTCCAGGTGTTGGTGAACCCCGACTGGCTGGGCATGGATGGCGTTTCTTACTGGCTGGCGGATCACCCGGCCGAGCTCGATGCCCTGTACGCAGCCCTCGCGCGCGGCCAGGAAAAGGTCTACGAGATCGCCGCCGGGGCCCCGGTGGAACTGATCCACAGCGATGAGAACGTGACGGCAGTCTTTGTCGGCCCCAGGCTCTACCGGCGCTATCACCTGCCCTTCTACCAGCGCCTGGCGCCACAGCTCCACGCTGCGGGCAAGCTCTACGTGTGCCACTTTGACGGCTCACTGCGCCCCCTGAAACAGGAGATCGCCGAGAGCCCCATCGACGTCATGGAGGCCTTTACGCCGCCGCCCATGGGCGACCTTCCGGTCCGTGAGGCCAAGGCGGCCTGGCCCAACAAGACCATTTGGAGCAACTTCCCGGGCGCCCTCTTCCTGGCGGATGACCAGACCCTGCGCCGATTTACCTCGGACCTGCTGGACGAGGCGGCAGGCGGCCGCTTTGTGCTCGGCATCACCGAGAATATGGATGAGGATACGATGTTCCGCAGCCTGCGCATTCTGGCGGAGGAGCTCAACAAGCGCTACTGATCGTGGATAAAGCAAGAGGCCCCATCTGCTGCCCCGCGGGGCAGCAGATGGGGCCTCTTGCTTTATCCACGATCAGCCGGCCAGCGAGCCACCCAGCTTGCTCAACCGGCAGAGCAAATCTTCGTCGCCGGCCACCACGCCGGGCTTGCTCCCGGTATCGATTGTGACCGCATCCACCAGCACACAATCCTCGTCCTCACACCAGTGACGGAAGAGTGAGACGGCCTCATCGGCGCCGGAGCTGTGCTCAACCAGGATGGCCACCACCCTTTTGCCGGCCAGCGTTTTGTGATGGAAGCTGGAGTAGGTGCGGTCCACAAAGTTCTTCATCACGCCGGAGACGTGATACCAGTAGACCGGCGTGCCGAATACGACGACGTCGGCCCTCTCCATGCGGCCGATCAGGGCCGAGGCATCGTCATCGATTACGCAGCCCCGCCCCTCCATACAGGCGTCGCAGCCGTCGCAGGGCGCCACATCGAGCTCATAGAGGCGCACCATCTCGGTCTGCGCCCCCTGCGCCCGGGCGCCCGCCAGCACGGCTTCCACGGCGGTATCGGTATTGCCCCCCTTCATCGGGCTGCCGCTGATGCCGATGACCTTCATGCTGCACCTCCTGCACAAGCTAGACTTCCGAAGTCCCCGGGACTTTGGAAGTCTTTCGTCTAAGCCTGCGCCTCGTCAATCATAGCCAGGTAGTTCTCCACCGGGATATAACTGGGAATCGAGTTGCCCGAGCCAATGGCATAGCGGCCGCGGGGGGCGCAGGCGTTGATGGTTTCGCGCACCTTGGCGCGCACCTCGGCAGGGCTGCGCCGGGCGAGCACATCGACGTCGATGCCGCCAAGCACGGCGATGCGGTCGCCATAACGGGCCTGGAACTCGGCCACAGGCAGGATGGCATCCTCATACGAATGCTTGCCGTCGATGTGCACATCATCGATCAGGTCGGGCAGGATGGTCGCCAGGTTCCCGCAGGAATGGAGGAAATAGGGCAGCCCCTTGGCGTGCGCCATCTGGGCAAAGCGCTTGTGCCAGGGCAGGGTGTATTGGCGGAGATGCTCAGGGGCAAGCAGCGTGCCGCTGCGGAAGCCCATATCATCGCCGGGGAAGAGGGCAATCACACGATCCAGGTCGAGGAGCTGGCGATAGAATTGCGTCATCAGCTCGCCCAGGCGCTGCGCGACCGCCGCCACCAGGTCGGGCTGATCAAAGAGGGCAAAGCACAGGCCCTCGTAGGAAAAGATCGCCGAGAGGTGCTCATACATGCCGCCGCCATGAGCGACGATCAGGCCCATCCCTTCCGGCAGGTGATTGTTGAGATACTCATAGTTGGCAAAGCTGTGCTCTTCCACTTTGGGCCAGGGATACGTCTCAAAGTCCTGCCAGGAGCGAATCGTGCCCTGGTGCATATCGCGCCAGTGTCGCTCGCCTGTGGCCCCGGCCGCCGTATCGGCTGCGTGCAGATCGTTCTCCGGGAGCGCCAACCCTTCCTCGTAGCGGACAAAATCATAGCCCATCTGGTGCCAAAAGGCGATAAAGTTATCCCAATAGGCGGCAAGCGACCTCTTGTCGCCGGCGACCGGGTCCACCCAGGTGCGGCCCAGCAGATCTGTGGTGATCGGCTTGCGCAGCACCACATCTACCAGATATTCGACCAGGGGCGGGCGTGTCGTCTGTTCCTGCCCGAGCAGGATGCGGATAAAGCGCGCGCTATCGGGATGCGGGTTCGCGATCGGCAGATGGGGATAATCCGTACGAGAAAACATGGGGTAGCCTCCGTCTACTGGTTCTGCAAAACTTCGATCATGGCAGCGATATTCTCCGGCCTGGCTCCGGCCGGAATATCGTGGGCGGGTGCGGCGATATAGCCGCCCCCCATGCCCACGACATCGAGCAGGCGCTTGACCTCGTCTTTGACCTGCTCTACGGTACCAAAAGGCAGGGTAAGCTGAGTGCTGATGCCGCCGTAAAAGCTCAGGGAGCGCCCATAGTGCTCCTTGGCGGCAAAAACATCGATCACCTCGGGTTGGAAGGGGTTGAACACATCCAGGCCGCACTCGATCAGGTCGGGAAAGATCTCGTCGACCTTGCCGCAGGAGTGGATGAACACAAATTTGCCCCTGGCCTTGACCAGCCCGTACATCTCTTTGATGCGCGGCTTGATAAACTCGCGCCACAACGCGGGCCCCATCTGCAGGCCCCGCTGCTGCCCCCAATCATCGCCGAACATCATGGCATCGATGGGGTAGGCGCAGGCATGCTCGATGAGGCGCAGGTTGAACTCCAGGATGCGATCGAGCAAGGCATGGACGAATGGCTTGTCGATCACCATGGCCGCCAGGATATTCTCCATACCCGCCAGCGTCCAGGCCCGCTCATAGAGGCTGAACCCGTGATTGGCCACCCAGAAGAGGTCTGGCCGGTCGGCGATGGTCCGCTCATGGCCGGCATAGCGTGTCGGGTCGTCGGGGTCAGGAAAGGGGAAGGTCTTGACATTCTCTGGCGTCACCAGGCAGTTGCAGACGACGCCAATATCCTTGTCGATGCTGCGGTTCCACTGCACGCCGAACTGATCCTGCCAGATGTCGGGCCCAACTTCTTGCCAGGCCCCGGCAGGCTCGCAGGAGATCACGCCCAGGCAGTTGCCCAACTTGGAAACGAAATCGGGGTCGCCATAGTATTCGGCCATGGCCTGGTGCACTTTTTGTGTAAAGCCAAGATTGTAGGGCACCCGATCGGGCTGCTGGTGCCGCAAAGCCTGAAGGACGCGCTCACGATTGTTCATGAGTGTTCTCCCCAAGTGCCTGTCTGCCAAGCCTTGTAGCGCCGGTTTTGGCGCCTGTGAGCCCACCCCATATCACGCTCTGTCGGGCTCAGGCGATTGTTCTGCTTGGCACAATAAGGTGAATGTTACACCAGGATGCGCAAAGTGGCAAGCAGACGAACTCTGCTGCATCGCAGAGCTTCCCCACCATTTGAGCCTTTTTGCCAATCTCTGCTACAATATGCCGTGAATACGGGCCGGCGCCGCCTCGCACCATGTGCAGAGACCGCCGGTAACGCGTATTGGCACAGGCTCAGAAAGGGGACTGGTTACATGTACAAATCACTGTCTGCGGGTGCGATCGGGGTGCGTGCGGATTTGGCTCGCTCGGCCGAGTTGGCCGGCCAATTCGGCTTTCAGGGCGTCAGCGTCAACATCAATGAGGTCCAGAAGCTGGGTGTGGAGCAGGCGCAAGACATCCTGAACAAGGCGGGCGTGCGCCCCTCAGATTTTGGCCTGCCCGTGGATTACCATGCCGCCGAAGCGGATTTTGCCCAGGCCCTCCGGGAGCTGCCCGCTGTATGCGCCACAGCGCAGCGTTTGGGCATCACCCGCACCGCCACGTGGATCCCATCGTGGCATGACGCCATGCCGTTCGCCGAGAACTATGCCTTCCACAAGGATCGCCTGGGCCGCATCGCCGCCATCCTCAAGGATTATGGCATCAGCTTCGGGCTCGAATTCCTGGGGCCCAAGACCCTGCGCGACGGCCACAAGTATGAATTCATTCACACTATGGATGGCATGCTGCAGCTCTGCCGTGAGATCGGCACCGGCAACATGGGCCTCCTTTTCGATGCCTTCCACTGGTACACCGCCGGCGGCGTCATGGCCGATTTCGATCGCCTGACTGACGCCGACGTGGTGCTCGTGCACCTGAACGATGCGCAGCCGGGCCTGACCCGCGACCAGCAGATCGACGGCAATCGGGCGCTGCCGGGTGAAACGGGCGTGATCGGTGTGCCCGCCTTCCTCCAGGGCCTGGCCAAGATCAGCTACTCCGGCCCGCTGGTGGTCGAACCCTTTAGCCAGCGCGTGCGCGCCATGCCAGCGGAAGAGGCTGTGCGGGTAACTTCCGAGTCGATGGACGTCTGCCTGCGCCGAGCGGGCCTGTTGTAAAGGCATAATAAGTAATGCGTAATACGTAAAGCCTTCATTTCCCTGCGTCCGGTGCTTCAGACAAGCTTTGCCAGGGCGAACACCACGGGAAGCAAAATGAATGCCGAAATGGCAGCTTTACGTATTACGCATTACTTATTACGTACGGAGTACGCATGTCCCCACTCATCCTGACTGTCGAAACAGCCTTGCTGGAGCGGCTGGGCCCCTTCCAGGGCTATACCCTGGCTGTCGAGCGCTACCTGCCGGCCCTGCTCGATCCGGCCGGGCACACCTACCTGCCCCGCGCCGAGGCTGAGCGCGACCCGACCCACAAGCAGCTGATCCCCTATGTGATCCTGCGCTGCGGCGATACGGTGCTGGCCTATGTCCGCGGCGCCGGCTCGGGCGAGGCGCGCCTGGCCGCCCTGCGCTCCATCGGCCTGGGCGGCCACGTGGAGATCAAGGACCAGGCCCGCGGATCGGCCTACGAGGAAGGGGTACGCCGCGAGGTTGCCGAGGAAGTGGAGATCGAGCCTCCCCTCCGCGAGCGCATTGTCGCTTTGATCAACGACGATGCCAACGACGTCGGCCGTGTGCACCTGGGCGTCGTCCATTTGTGGGACCTCCCCACCCCCACCGCGCGCCCGCGTGAGACGGCCATCGCCGAGGCGCGCTTTACCCCCATCGCCGAGCTTCGGCGCCACCCAGAGGGCCTGGAGACCTGGTCGCAGATTGCCCTACAGGTGCTGGCCGACTCGCGTATCGTTGCCCCTGAAGATCCATCAGACTGCTGAGGCCGTTTCAGGAGACTTTCCGGACGGCGCTCTGCCCGTGCACCTTCAGGCTAGTGGCTTCCCGCACTGGTTTTGATGGGTCGGAGTCGCCTTCCTTTAGACAACGGGTACCCATCAAAACCAGTGCGCGGGCCCACTAGGTCGTCTCTTGATCCAAGAGCGGCGCCAGCTCATCAGGGATGCTGCGAATAACCGGACTGTGAAAGTGGGCGGCAAAGTGCTCGCACACGCGCTGCTGCACGGCCTGCCAATCCACGGGGTGGCCGAGTGCGCGGGCCATAGAGGTCACCCCACCATCGGTAATGCCGCAGGGGATAATCAACTGAAAGGCGCTGAGATCGGTATTCACGTTCAGCGCAAAGCCGTGATAGCTTACACCTTTGGCAATGCGCACCCCGAGCGCCGCCACCTTGTCATGGCCCAGCCACACCCCCACATAGGCCTCGCGCCGGCCCGCCTGCAGCCCAAAATCGGCCAGCGCGGCGATCAGCAGTGCCTCCAGGCCGTGCATATAGTCTGCCGCGCCCAGCCCGCGCTCATGCAGGTGCAAGATCGGGTAGCCCACCAACTGCCCCGGTCCATGATAGGTCACATCGCCGCCCCGCTCTACCGCGTGCACCTCGACCCCCATTGCCGCCAGCGCCTCGGCTGAGGCCAGGATGTGCTCGGGCTTGGCCCGCCGCCCCAGCGTGATCACCGGGTTGTGCTCCACCAGCAGCAGTGTATCGCCGATGCGCCCTTCCTGCCGCGCCGCCACCAGCCGGTGCTGCAGTTCGAGCGCCGGCCCATACGCCATCCGGCCCAGATCGACACAATGGATCACCTCTGCCATCACTCTTCCTCCGGGAGCACCACTTCTGACCACCGCATACACGGCCCACCGGGCCGTCTCTACGGTGTCGCCGGCATTGTGGAGACGCGCCTGCGGCGCGTGTGGCCCACCATCTCAGGCCTCCAGCCCCTCCAGCACCAACCCCACCGCCGCCTCGGCCTCCTCCGGCCGCAGAGGGCGGGGGTAGTTGTACAGGGGCCCGCCCGGCCGCTCATTGTAGTAGGGGCGATTGCAGCCCGTGCACCCTGCCGTCCGAAAGGCCTCGCCTGCCGCCAGCAGCCGGCGCAGCGTGGCCGCATCCAGCCCATAGGAGATGATCCGCCCCTCCGGCGTGTACCGGAATTGCCCGGCGTGAGCGTATTCGTTGCGGATCAGGTGCAGCGCCGCCTGCATGCGCCGGTAACTCGCCAGCGGCGGCGGCGGCGCAGAGGCCAGGGCCGTGCCGCGCACCGGGGTAAAGGCAAAGAGACCTACCGTGATCCCCAGGTCCTGCATCTGCTGCAGGAATGCTGCCGCTTCGGCCTCCGTCTCGCCCAGGCCGATGATCACGTGTGTGCCCACGCGGCCGGGGTGCTGCCGGGCGGCGCTGGTCAGCAGATCGAGCATCCGCTGCCAATCGGGCCCCTTGACCTGCCGGTAGACGCGCTCGCACACTGCATCGGCGGCCAGGGTGACTCGCTCCGCGCCCAGCTCCAACAGTTCCTCCAGCGGCGCCAGCCCCGTCACCCGAATCGAGATGCACAAGGGCACAGCCGTCACCCGGCGGATTGCGCGCACCATCGCCCGCACCTGCTCCAGCTCCGGCCCTGAGGTCACCTGCAGGCAGCAGCGTTGGAGGGCGCCCTGCTCATAGGCCACAGCCAGGCGGCTAAGCACCTGCTCCGTCGGAAAGCTCGGCCAGGTCACCCGCGACAGTTGATCGTCGCTCGCTGTGCTGCTCCGCGCCTGCGCGCAAAAGGCGCAATTATGGGCGCAACGGCCGCCGGTCATCAGGTAGGCTGTGGTGGGGGCGACGGCTGCGCGGCAGGCGGCCAGCCCCAGCACCCCCGCCGAGCCGAGGGAGACGTGCACCGTGCCCGGCGTCGCCTCCGCAAGCCGATGACGATCCTCGCTCATAGCGCGCAGCACTCCTCTCCCCACTCTGCCGTGAGCCCCAGCCGTGTTGCCTCTGCCACCGCCGCGCGCGCCGGGTTCACAATCCGGTTGATCCCCACCTGCACGGCCAGCACATCCAGCCGCTCCCGATAGGCGCCCCCCGGCCGCATGCAGCCCAGGAGCAGCGGCACCGCAGGGAAGAGCAGCCGCGCCTCCGCCAGCAGGTCCGCCACCTCATCCACCGTCGGCGGCGAGCAGCTCGCATAGGCCGTGCCTTCCGTCGGGATCAGCACCAGGAACACCACCGCCTCGGCCCCCAGCTCTCGCAGCAGCGAGAGCGCGCGCCGCTCGCCCTGCAGCCGCCCACCCAGCAGCCCCACCGTCACGTGCGGCACTACCCGGACGTAGCGGCCGATCATGCGGTAGACAGCGACATAGTCCGCCACCGTGCGCTCCAGCCCATACACCGCGCGGATCGTCTCATCATCACCCACGAAATCAAAGCTCACCACATCCGCATGGGGCGCGAGCAGGCGCATCGTCTCCTCGTCGATCAGCCCCACATGCCAGTTCAGCCGCTTGCCCGCCGCCGCTGCGAGGATCGCCTCCAGATGGGGCCGCACCGGCACCCGGCCCTGCGCGTCGCACCCGCCCGAGATCAGCAGGCTCCGCGCCTTGCCGAGGACCGGGTCGTCAAGCGTGCGCATACCGGCCAGATAGTGTCCATTGCAGTGCGCACAGCGCAGGCTGCACGCCCGGCCCGTCACACTTACCGGCAGTGTCGCCCACGGTCGGTCAAACCCGATGCTCGGCGCAAAGCCCTCACAGCGCGCCGCCCATGCCCGCTGCCGCAGCTCCTCTCGCGAAGGCCCACTCCCATCCAAGCCCGTTACGCTCCTCTCCACAACCCAGGACCAGCGCAGTGCATCATACCTTCCTCTGGCCCTGTGTCAAATAGGAGTATGCAGCACTGGAATACAGGTGGCTGACTTCCAGAGGAAAGTAAGCGCTATGGCTTGCTGTCGGCCGTCCTGCGTCACACCTGCCAAACGAGAATCATGCTTGACGGATCTGCATTCTCAGGATATAATAGCATATACTTGTATGTAAGTATAGACTACTTAGTCCGGCAGGAAAGGCATGAGCGAGTCCAATTCCACAGGCAAGACCCTTCGTATCATCCGGGAGCATGGCGGTATCGTGCGCACAGCGGAGGCTCTGCGCCTTGGTATCCACCCGCGCTCTCTTTATGCTCTGCGCGATTCTGGTGAACTGGAACCCCTCAGTCGTGGGCTCTATCGCCTGGCAGATGCGGAACCCCTTGCCGATCCTGACCTCGTCACCGTTGCCATCAAAGTGCCTCGTGCTGTGATCTGTCTGATCTCTGCCCTGGCTTTCCACGAACTGACCACCCAGATTCCTCACGCTGTGGATATAGCTCTGAGTCAGGGCGCTAAGCGCCCCCGGCTCGATTACCCGCCCCTGCAAGTCTACTGGTTTTCGGGGCCTGCCTACAGTGAGGGGATTGATACCCACTTTGTTGACGGCGTTCCAGTGCGCATCTACTGCCCTGAGAAGACCCTTGCCGATATCTTCAAACTCCGCCGGCGCATTGGGCTCGATGTCTCAGTCGAGGCTCTCAAGACTTACCGCACGCGTCCGGATTTCGACGTCGATCGCCTTCTTCACTTTGCTCGCATCTGCCGTGTCGAGAGGATTATGCAACCCTATCTGGAGGCGCTGCTATGACTCACGATATCGTCGCGTCAGTCTCCCGCCGGCTACTGAACCTGGCTCGTGCTGAGGGCCGCCCATTCGGCGATGTGCTGCAGTACTTTGCGCTGCAGAGATTCCTGTACCGTTTGGCGCAATCGCCGTACCGGGATAAGCTCGTGCTCAAAGGGGCGCTGATGCTGCTCGCCTGGCAGGCGCCAATAACAAGGCCCACTCGGGATATCGACCTGCTTGGCCATCTCAACAACGATGTCGAGCATGTTATGCAAGTGATGCGCCAACTATGCGCCCAAGAGGTTGTTGAGGATGGCCTGCGCTTCGATGCGGCGAGCCTTACCGGCCAGGCGATCGTAGAGGGTGCACACTATCATGGGGTGCGAGTCTGCTTCACGGCTTATCTGGGCAAGATGCGGATCCCAATGCAGATCGATATCGGGTTTGGGGATCCCCTCGTGCCTGGGGCCACTATAATCGAGTTGCCGGCTTTGCTTGGCTATCCTCCGGCTGAACTGCTAGGGTACAGCCGCGAAAGCGCCATCGCTGAGAAACTCCATGCCATGTTTGAGCGTGAGCAATTGAACAGCCGCATGAAGGATTTCTACGACATCTGGCTGCTGGCCACCCACTATGATTTCGGGCGACCTTCTCCCGGCGCAGTGTCGCGCTCTCGCCCGACGTAGTGGCTTTCGAGGAAGGCTTTGTGAATGAGGGAAAACGCGTGCAGTGGGCTGCCTTTATGCGGCGCAGCAGCCTCCAGTTCCCTGCCACGCTTCCGGAGGCGCTGGCCGTGATCAAGCCTTTCCTGCAGCCCGTGTTGCTCGCACTTGCGGAGGGACGGGTGTATCGCGCCCACTGGCCTCAGGGCGGCCCCTGGACCGCAGGGACCGAGAGGGCACAAGAGTTTCGTGTGCGCCCGTAAGAATACACTGAGGGCACTCGTAGCCTAGATGCCTCCCAGGCGTCAGGGCACCCAAGTGCCCCAGCCCCCCTTTGCTGTCAACTGCTGCAAAGCCCCGGTGGCCGGATTCAGCAGCCACAGCCCCGCATCGGGGCTTGCCTGGTCGGCCTGCTGCAGGCCATGGCAGAGGATCTGGCGCCCATCGGGCGACCAGTCCGGAATGCCGTATTGATGCTGTGCATCCGCTGTCGCCGGGTGCGCCTGCGTGCCGTCGGGGCGCACCAGCCATATCTGCTGCCCCGCTGCCGCCTGCGCACCGGCCAGTTCTTTGCGCGTAAAGGCGATCCACTGCCCGTCAGGGCTCCAGGCGGGGGAGGTATCCTCCACGAGGTCCTCGTTGCTCAGGGGCGTTACCTGGCCGCTATCCACATTGGCAGCAGATAGATGCATGGTCAGGTTCTCGTTGTTTTCCACCGCCTGCGAGATCAACAGCACATGGCCCTGCGGACTCCAGACGGCCGGCACCCCCCCCTGGCTCGGGAAAACGCTCCGCCGCCCATCCTGAAGGTTGTAGACGGCCACACCCTGCTCGCTCGGAGAGAGATAGCTCAACCAGTGGCCGTCGGCCGAAAGCGCGGGGTACAGGGCCGGCGGGGTGTTGCCAGAGAACACAGGGGATGATTGGGCCTGGGGCAGGCGCAGCCACCACAGGCGAGCGGTCTGCGGATCGGGGTTCCCATTGCGGAGCGTCTGCCGCACATAGATCAGCCGCTGACCGTCGGGAGCCCAGACGGCCTGATCACAGACGCCCCCGGCGAAGCCGGCCACCAGGCGCCGGCCCTGCCCGTTGGCGCCCATGAGGTAGAGATCGTGGCCCCCATCCTGGCGCTCGGCGCTATAGGCAATGGTCAGGCCGTCGGGCGAGACCGTATAGTCCCAGACACCAACGCTTTCATGGGTCAACTGGGTGGCCTTGCCTCCCGGGCCCGCCGTCACGTAGATCTGCAGCGCACGGTTGGCATCCGCAGCCAGATAGTAGATGCGCCCCTCACCAGTGCGGAAGGACCAGGCCTGTGCGCGACGAAGCACCCTCCCCTGCGTGTCAGTGAGGCCGGCCTGCAGGATCACAGTATAGATCGTATCCGGTGACAGGCGAGATGAAGGCGTGAACGAAAGCACCGTCCCTTCCCACTGTACTGTACCGGTGACGGCGGGGCTGACCGTGAGGGGGGCAACCGAGCCCTGGGCCGTAATGGGCTGGTCAAACATCACGCTGATCGAGGTCCGCGTCGAGACTCCCTGCGCGTTGCTCTGAGGGCTGGTAGCAAGAATACGTACGCCCACCTGCCTGCTCCGCCAAAACAATGCGCCGGCCAGGAGGAGACCGGCAAGCGCCACTACCAGTGCGGCGGCAACGATGCGGCCGGCGGATAACCTGTGTGCGCTGGCTCGCTGCATCAACACCTCTCGGATAGACAAGAGACTGGCCGGGAGCCGGCGCCTAAGCCACGATCACCCGGGACGGATAGCCGTTTTCCTCGTCGCGGGCTATTGTAAGCCCACCTGGCACGTTGTCAAATAACTGCTGATTTGAAAATAGCGCCGGGGCCCTTCCAGGCAACTACCGGCTGGACCGCTCCGCCCAAGCCCGGCCCTATCCCAAAGGATGTGGGGCTGTGGGGCGGACGCACAGCGTCCGCCCCACAGCCCCACACCGTAAAGCCTGTTCCGGCCCCGCGTTGAGCATGGCAAAGAGTTTCAGTCTGCGACTCTTTGTTGACAAGCCCCAGCCGCAGCAAGGTCGATCAGGAACGCCTGGCCATTCAGGCTGCCTCGGAGTGTGGCCACGCTCTGTTCGGTGACGCGCAGGTCCCCGTGTGCAAGCGCCGCGTGGTGTTCGGGGCAGAGGACGAGCAAACTGCCCAGCACATTGTGGCTGCCCCTGCGTATGGGTGGTATATGGGCGACCTGGCAGCGCTCCGGCAGGCGCGTGCCGCAGCCCGGAAACTGGCAGCGGTACTCGCAGAGTTCCTTGAGGGCGCGCACGATCCGGCTGTCACAGCACAGGGTCTGCTTCACCAGCATCCGGACGCGATAGGGTGCCACGTCGGCCAGGGCAGTGCTCAGGTGCTGCAGGGCCGGCAAGACCGGTCCCTCGGGTGCGGCATCGTCGAGGGTGGTGTCATCCGCGGGCGTGGGCTTGCCCAGCCAGGCCCGGGCGATGCTGCTGTCGACACGGAGCCACCCCTCGTAGGGGAAGATCAAGCCATCGGGCTTGGGCAGGCGCAGCGCTTCCAGGGGCCTGACGGCAAAGGCCAGGCAAAAGCCTTCGTCAGGTGCATCCGGGGCGGCCCAGCCGGCAACGAGGGGCGCGCCGAACGCCTCTTCGATCCTGGCCTGTGCAGCCGCCTTGGTGCGGTATGGAAAGCGCTCGACCCGGGTCACTTGCGTCTTCCATACGATGCAGCGGGCCTGCGCCTCGTGCCAGTACAGGACGTCGCCGGCCACAAGCTCGTCGTAGGGCCAGAGCCTGGCACGCCACAGGTTGAGCCAACATTGGCGGAGATCCTCGGCAGACTTGGTCAGGTTGCGGCTGGTGATGAACTCCATATTTGCCTCCCCATACTCTTCCTTGAGCATCACAAGTCACCCGCGTCGGTGCAATACGCTTAACCTGGTGATGGCGAGGGTATGATGGATCGTCGCACCGGCCAGCTTGCTGTAGAGGGCGCGGGGGCTTTCGGCATAACGCCGAAAACAGGGGCTGTAGAGTTTCCTGGACAAAGGAGCATGTTGGTGTGATGGAATCGGCGATAGGCAGCGCGGCTTGACATGATAGCGGCTCCTGTCGGTAAGGCCAGTCCACGCCCGTGGCGCGGTCTACGCCTGGTTGACCTGGTTGCCGCTCCCGGCCCCTGCCGGGAGCTCACTGCGCTTCTCTGCGCAACAGGGCTACTTCTAATCTGCCACGGCCAAAGCCAAACAATCAGCGTGGAATGAGGAGGGCAGCGTGATGTGAAGCATGAAGATAACACATATTATGTACCATCTTGGGTCTGGTGTCAACTTGGCCCTAACGATTCTGATCGGCATACTTCCACCAGAGATAGGTGGCGACCATGCCCGCCAGGCCCGTGAAGAAGACGATCCAATAGCTGACCGGCGGCAGGGAGCTCTCCCCCTGTGCATAGAGCGCAGGCACGGCCCAGGGGAAGTAGTCGCCCCAGCCGGCTACCACCACCACGTTTGCCATCGCTACCATCAGGATCGCCACTCCGAGAGGCAGCAGGTAACCCCGCCCCACGCTGGCAACGAGCGCAAATGGCAGAGCCACTATGATAGTCAGGCAGGCCGCTATCGCCACGAGCGCGCTGCCCTGAAGTATGGCACCAGTTGAGCCCCCCGGCAGCCCGATGAACGCACCGGTGATGAGGCCGGCAGTGAGTATGACTATGGCCAGCACTACAGACCAAATGGCCACCACGATGAATTTAGCCAGGAGGATGCTTGCGCGTTGCACCGGCACCGCGAGCATGTCTTTCAGAGTGCCATCGGCGAATTCGCGGCCAAACACCCAGCTAACGGCCAGGACCGACAGGAAGAACCCACCGGCAGCGACGGTCATGCCCGACAGCCCCAGGTAGGCTGGCCAATCGGTCGCGGCATAGGCCACCAGGTTGGCTTTGGCGCTGACCAGACCGAGCTTCTGAGAAATTCCCGGATTCCTGGCGGCAAAGATCAGGAAGGCGATCCCCATGGGCATGAGTAGGGAGCCCAGGGCAGTCCATAGAGGCATTCTGGAGCGGATTGCCTTTCGCGATTCTACCCAAAACATATCCGCCAGGTCATTCATTTTGCACTCCTCCGCTCATGCCGACCAGCCTGAGGAAATACTGCTCGAGCTCCTCTTCTTCCACCACCAGTTGAGTGGGTGAGGTCCCGGCCTCAACCAGGAGGCGGTTGATGTCATCAGGGCGCTCAACCGCAGAATCGTTTCTCAGCTCGATGGCGCCGTCCTGGAGGATCTCCGCAGGCTGCCCGGCAGCTATCAATGCCCGCTGGGCCGGCTCAACCTCCCGCGCCCGTATCAGGAGCCGCCTCCTTCGATTTCGCTGCAGCTCATCGCTGCTCAACTCCTGGAGCAGGCGCCCCTTGTGGATAATCCCGATGCGCCGCGCAAGGCGTGAGACCTCAGCCAGGATGTGGCTCGACATGAAAACCGTCACGCCGTGCTCGCGCGTTAGCTCCAGCAGGAGCTCGCGGATCTCGACGATCCCTGCCGGGTCCAGGCCGTTGGCCGGCTCATCCAGAAACAGCAGCTTGGGGCTGTGGATCAGGGCCTTGGCCAATCCCAGCCGCTGGGCGTTGCCCTGAGAAAGGGTGCCCGCCCGCCGGTTTGCATAGGCGGCCAACCCCATGCGTTCGATGATCCGGCCTACGGCCTCTCGCGGCGTGCCGGGGTGCAAGCGCCGGGCAACCTCCAGGTTCTCATAGACCGTCAGCTCCGGATAGCTGTGCGGTATCTCTACCAGATACCCTACCGACTCCCAGGGTTCCCGGCTGCCCAGACGCACCCGGGTGTGGAGCACCTCGGCGTACCCCGTGGTGGGCTTGATCATCCCCAGCAGCATGCGGATGGTGGTTGTCTTCCCGGCACCATTCAAGCCCAGAAAAGCATAGATCTCTCCCTCGGCGACCCGCAGAGAAAGGTGCTCAACGGCCCTTACGTCTCCGTAACGCTTGCCCAGGTCCTCTGTCTCAATCAGGTTCATGTCCCGTTCTCTTTTCCAGCAGCCAGCGCGGGGCTGGCCGGTTTCTGCAGCTGGAGCTCGACCTCACCCAGGCAGAAGGCCGCGATCAGCTCCAAAAGTGCATCGATACCGCCGTTCAAGTCATTCCGGTCCAGATCCAGATCATCCTCATGGAGCATGGACAGGACGAGGGGGTACACCAAGCGGGTGATCAGCTCGGGCTGCGCCTGGATGGGTATGCCCGCGTTCCGGCAGCGGGCGGTCAGCTCCTCGAAGAATGCGCGATCGTTGGCCAGGTGCTCCTGGAGCTTTTCCGGGGGGACCCTGCGAAAGAGCAGGTCATAATCGCTGCCCGTCAGAAACTGCAGGATAGGGATCGCACCGAAAAGGCCAAAGGCCCTCTTCAGAACCGCAAACAGCCGCGCCCGGGGAGACGGCCCCGGCAGGTCAATGACCGCCAAGAGCTCCTGGCGGACTCGGGTTTCGGCCTCTTCAATGACATCCATGAAAAGCGCCTCTTTAGACTCGTAGAAGCCATAGAACGCCCCTTTTGAGATCCCGGCTGCCCTGGCGATTTCTTCGATGTTGGTTTTCTTGAGCCCATAGGCCGAAAACAGCCTGTAGCCGTGCTCCAGGAGGCGCTGGCGAATCAGTTCTTTCTCACGTTCACTAAAGGCTTTCGGCATGCTCAACCCTGCTTCTGTGTGACTGAATATTTTTTACGGTCATACATCATTATATCACCGATTGTTTCCCGCTACAAGAAGAGCCTCTGCTGGAGGCGAATCAATAGCCCGGCGGTGGGCACCAGGCCCACTGCCGGGCTGCAGAGCGAACCGGGTTCGCCGCCCGCCTACTCCACGTGGATGACCTCCACGGGGCAACCGTCCGCCGCCTCCGTCACGCACGCCTCCAGCTCCGCCGGCGCCTCGCCCTCGCCGATGCGGCCATCCAGCCGGAACGGCTCCCGCACCTGGCTGTGGCCGTCATCGTCATTCTGCACAAAGAAATCGGGGCACGTCGTCCAGCACTGGCCGCAGCCGATGCAGTCTTCCCGCTCGATCGAGACCCTGGGCATACACATCCCTCCGCCGCTCAGGATCCCCTGAGAATAGCGGGGGCAGGGTCTTTGGTCAAGCCATCCTTGTGTTACGAGTGTACCCCAAAGGAGGCCGCAGCTTGGGAGGTAGCCGGGTGCTCTGTTTCCACTGCCAGCCGGCCTCAGCCCAAGGGGGAATTGGAGGTCTGGATTGCGCTGCGGGCCGCCGCGGAGGGGCGGCCCGCAGCGCAATCCAGACCTCCAATTCCCCCTAAAAGGTCCGTACCGGGGAGGCGCGAAGCGAAAGACCCGGTCACCGGCGGTTCTGGAATGTACTCCTGTGCTCCACAGGAGCAGCACACTGGCGCCTTGCGGATCACGTTTCACGTTTTACGTAGATCCGCCCGTTGAACCGCATCCACTCGACCTCCCCCTGCACACCGCGCAGGAACTCTCCCCGGTACCCCTGCAGCGGCGGCTCGGTCACGACCATGCGGTCCGGCCGGTAGAACGTGCAGCGCACCGGCGGCACCAACGGGGGCGGCGGCGAGTCCTTGGTGGGAAAGCCGCTCCGGTAGGTGACCTGGGCGATCAGTTCCCCATCGTGCACGCTCAAGTCCACCGTGGCGAACGCCGCCTCGTACCGCCCCGCGTAGGCGGCTAGCTCGCTTTCCGGCAGGCTCAGTGGGGTGAGCGCCGGCTCCTCCATCCCCAGGTAGCGCCGCAGCGCCCAGCGGCTGGTCTCGTCGTTCAGCGCCTCGCCCGCCTCGGCGTTGGTCAGCAGGATGAGCCCGAACCCCCGCTCCGGCGCCAGCAGGCACTCCGACCACTGCCCGGAGGTGCCGCCCCCGTGCCGCACGATGCGCCCGCCGTCCAGGTCCTTCAGCATCCAGGTGAGGCCGCAGGCATCCGCCTTGCCCCCCGCCTGCACCTGCGCCGCCTGCATCAGCGCCAGCGACTCGGGCGCCAGCAGCCGCGGGCCGCCGCCCAGGTGCAGGCGCAGATAGCGCAGCATGTCATGCACCGTCGTCACCAGCCCTCCGGAGGGGCGCAGCGCCCGCGGTATGGCCCAGGCGTGCACGACGGCGAGTGCCTCCCCGCCGCGCGCATAGTGGCCGGCCACCACCCGGTGTGTGATCGCCTCCTCCGCCGTAAAGCACGACCGCGCCATACCCAGCGGCGCCAGCACCAGCTCCCGGATCGCCGCCTCGTAGCTCTGGCCGGTCACCACCTCGATCACCCGGCCCGCCAGGCTCAGTCCGGGGCTGTTGTACGCCCACACCGTGCCCACCGGCGTCAGCTGCGGCAGCTCGCTCATCCTCGCCACATAGCGCGCCAGGGCATCGGCATCGGAGCCGGCGTTGTAAAAGTAATCGCTCTGCCAGCCGGCGGTGTGCGTCAGCAGGTGCCGCAGCGTCAGGCGCGCGACCGTCCCCTCGTCGGCCAGGCGCAGCTCCGGCAGGTAGGTGCGCACGGGCGCGTCCAGCTCGAGTAAGCCCAGTTCGACCAAGCGCATCACCGCCGTGCCTGTCACTGTCTTGGTGATCGAGCCGACCTGGAAGAGCGTGTCGCCGTCCACGGGTAGGGGGTGCTCGATGCTCGTCACCCCCAGCCCTACCACGTGCTCGCTGCCGCCATAGATCAGGCCTGCCGCCGCGCCAGGCACCCCCAGGCGCTCCATCGCCGCAGCCAGGGCCTCATCGAACAAGGCGAAATCCGGCCTATCTGCGCTCCGCTCGGCATCACTGCTGCCCATCTGCCCCCTCCTCCCATGCCCTGCTTCGGTAATGGGCCCTCGCTAACCTCAGCATACACAAAATGCACATGGCTGGCAATCCTTGCCCAATGCGCTTTCCCTGCACCTCCCTGCACGGGGGAATAAGGTTCTTCGAAAGAATAGAACGTTGTCATCCACGCCCGTTCGTGGTACAATATCCAACCGGCGCCGGTAACAACGACGTCACTCTATTAGGCGCGGTAAAGGTTCGAAAGGAGTTATTCAGTGGAACGCCACATGGTTACCATCGACGGCAACACGGCCGCTGCCCACGTTGCCCACCCTCTGAGCGAGGTCATTGCGATCTACCCCATCACGCCCTCCTCGCCCATGGGTGAATTGGCCGACGCCATGTCAGCCGCGGGCAAGAAGAATATTTGGGGCACGGTGCCGAGTGTTACCGAGATGCAGTCGGAGGCCGGTGCGGCGGGCGCCGTGCATGGGGCATTGACGACGGGCGCTCTAACCACCACATTCACCGCTTCCCAGGGTCTCTTGCTCATGATCCCCAACATGTACAAGATCGCCGGTGAGCTCACACCGACGGTCTTTCACGTGACCGCCCGCGCGTTGGCCACGCACGCGCTGTCCATTTTTGGGGATCACTCGGATGTGATGGCGACTCGCCAGACGGGCTTTGCGCTGCTGTGCTCCAACAGCGTGCAGGAAGTTATGGACCTGGCCCTCATTGCCCATGCCTCGACCCTGGCCAGCCGCGTGCCCTTCCTCCATTTCTTTGACGGTTTCCGCACCTCCCATGAAGTGCAAAAGGTCGAGGAGCTGACCGAAGACGACATGCGGGCCATGATTGACGACGAGTGGGTGGCCGCCCACCGGGCGCGCGGCCTCTCGCCCGAGCGCGGCCGCATGCGCGGCACCTCGCAGAACCCAGATGTGTACTTCCAGGGCCGCGAGACGGTCAACCCCTTCTACACTGCCACGCCAGGCATCGTGCAGCAGATGATGGACCGTTTCGCCAAGATCGTCGGCCGCCAGTACCATCTCTTCGACTATGTCGGCCATCCTGAGGCCGAGCGTGTGGTCGTGATGATGGGCTCAGGCGCCGAGGCCATGCAGGAAGTGGTCGACAAGTTGGTCGCCGCGGGTGAAAAGGTTGGCCTGGTCAAGGTCCACCTCTACCGTCCCTTCTCGACCGAAGCCTTTGTCAAGGCGCTGCCCAATACCGTGCAGACCATCGCTGTGCTCGATCGCACAAAAGAGCCGGGCGCCCAGGGCGAGCCGCTCTACACCGACGTGCGCGCTGCCATTGGCGAGGCCATGTCGGAAGGGCTCTTTGAGTGCGCCATCTACCCGCGCATCGTCGGCGGGCGCTATGGCCTGGGCTCCAAGGATTTCACCGGCGCCATGGCCAAGGCCGTCCTCGACAACCTCAAGCTCGCGCGGCCCAAGAACCACTTTACCGTGGGCATCAAGGATGACGTTTCTGGCAGCAGCCTGGATTATGACCCGGCTTACTCGTCCGAGCCCGCGGGCGTGCACCGCGCCGTGTTCTTCGGCCTTGGCTCCGATGGCACCGTTGGCGCCAACAAGAATTCGATCAAGATCATCGGCAAGGCGACGCCCAACTATGCCCAGGGCTATTTCTATTATGACTCGAAAAAGTCCATGGGCCTCACAGTGTCGCACCTGCGCTTTGGCCAGGTGCCCATCCATTCGACCTATCTGGTGCAGCCCGGGTCGGCCCAGTTCGTCGCCTGCCACAACTGGAGCTTCATCGAGCAGTATGATATGCTGCGTTACGCCGAGCCCGGCGCCACATTCCTGGTCGCCAGCCCGTATGGCAAGGATGAGGTGTGGGAGCACCTGCCGGCCTTTGTGCAACAGCAGATCATCGACAAGCAGATCAAGCTCTTCGTGGTCGACGCCGTGCGCCTGGCCCAATCCATCGGCCTGGGCGGCCGCATCAACACGATCATGCAGACGGCCTTCTTCCTCATCTCTGGCATCCTGGACAAGGCCAAAGCACTCGAGCTGATTAAGATGGCTGTCGAAGACACCTATGGCGACAAGGGCCAAAAGGTTGTCGATATGAACTTTAAGGCCATCGACACGGCCGTATCCAACATCGAGCAGGTCACGGTGCCCGACAGGGTCACCTCCACCATCCCGATGCGTCGTGCTGTGCCCGAGGATGCGCCCGAGTTCGTGCAAAAGGTCACCGGCGAGATCATTGCCTTCCGTGGCGATGACCTGCCCGTGTCGGCCTTCCCGGTTGATGGCACCTACCCAACGGCCACGTCGCAGTATGAAAAGCGCAATGTGGCGGTCGAGATCCCTGTGTGGGACCCCGACACCTGCATCCAGTGCGGCCAGTGCTCCCTGGTCTGCCCGCATGCGGCCATCCGCATCAAAGCCTATGACCCGGCCCTCCTGGCCAACGCTCCCGCCGCGTGGAAGTCGGCCAACTACAAGGCGCGCGACCTGCAGGGGATGAAGTTCACCGTCCAGGTCGCCCCTGAGGACTGCACCGGCTGCGGCTCCTGCGTTTATAACTGCCCGGCACGAAAGAAGGATGCCAGTGGCCAGCGCACCGAGCAGCGCGCCATCAATATGGCGCCTCAGGCCCCGCTGCGCGAGCAGGAGAAGGAGAATTTCGCCTTCTTCCTCAGCCTGCCCGAGACGGACCCGGCCCGTTACGATCGCACCACGGTCAAGGGCTCGCAGTTCGTGCGCCCGCTGTTCGAGTTCTCCGGCGCCTGTGCGGGCTGTGGCGAGACGCCCTACATCAAGCTGGTCAGCCAGCTCTTCGGCGACCGGGCGCTGATCGCCAACGCCACCGGCTGCTCGTCCATCTATGGCGGCAACCTGCCGGTCACGCCCTACTGCCAGCGGGCAGACGGGCGCGGGCCGGTCTGGTCCAACTCGCTCTTTGAGGATGCGGCCGAGTTTGGCCTGGGCATGCGCCTGACGACCGAGCGACAGTCGGCCTTCGCCCTCGAGCTGCTCGACCGTGTGGCGGCCTGCGGCTGCGATGCCTGCCAAGCCAACGCCGGGCTGTTTGCGGCCATCAAGAACGCCGACCAGTCGACCCAGGCTGGCGTCGAGGCGCAGCGCGCCCGCGTGGCCGAGCTCCGCCCGGTCCTCGAGGCCTGCGGCTCGTCCGACGCGAAGCAGCTCCTGACCCTGACGGATTTCCTTATCAAACGTTCCGTCTGGATCTTTGGCGGTGACGGCTGGGCTTATGACATCGGCTACGGTGGGCTCGACCATGTCATCGCCCAGGGCAAGAACATCAACATCCTGGTTCTGGATACCGAGGTCTACTCGAACACTGGCGGCCAGATGAGCAAGTCGACGCCGCGCGGCGCCGTCGCCCAGTTCGCGGCAGCCGGCAAGCGTGCGCCCAAAAAGGACCTGGGTATGATGGCCATGACCTACGGCAACGTCTATGTCGCGCGCGTCGCCATGGGCGCCAACCCGGGGCAGGTGCTCAGGGCCTTTGTCGAGGCCGAATCCTACGAGGGCCCGTCGTTGATCATCGCCTACTCACACTGCGCCATGCAGGGCATCAACATGACTACCGGCCTCGGCGAGGATAAGAAGGCGGTCGAATCTGGCTACTGGCCGCTCTACCGCTTTGACCCGCGCCTGGCCGAGCAGGGCAAGAACCCGCTGCAGTTCGACTCTCGGCCCCCCAAGATTGGCCTCGAAGAGTATTACTACAGCGAGAACCGCTTCCGCCAGCTCCAGCGGTCGGATCCCGAGACGGCGGCCCGCCTCATGGCTGAAGCCAAGCAGGACGTGGCCACACGCTTCCGCCTCTACCAACAGCTCGCCGCGCTCGATTGCTCCAAGATCGAGCTCGACCAGCTCAAGCAGTAACATCAAAATGAGGGGGGCGTAGAGGTAGAGGAGTGGCCCCTGCCGACCCCCCCCTCCCCCGCAACCCTCTCC
>Ga0078972_1003016_pt1 | contig 52269 bp, 58 predicted proteins | sample YelNatPaOPGAMG01_FD_67568 | JGI IMG/M metagenome (GOLD analysis project Ga0078972, IMG submission 67568) | Hot spring thermophilic microbial communities from Obsidian Pool, Yellowstone National Park, USA - OP-RAMG-01 (SPADES assembly) (version 2) | ecosystem: Environmental > Aquatic > Thermal...
GTGTAATTAGTATAATTGCCAGTTGGATTGTCTATTGTAACATTAGTTAGGTTTATAGCAAAACCACTTCCACCCGTTCCAACAGAAAGGTCATAAGAGTTGTTGTATAGATGGAAGTCTGTCCCGCTCACGTTGCTATCTCCAATCAAAACGCCTAGGCTATTATTATAAGAGAGCGAAGCGCTCATTGTTATGTTATAAGAATTGAAGATAGAGAAACCTTCGTAGTTGCTATAAGCGGAGTTATTAGTTAGGATGTTATTATTGGAGTTGGAGGAGATATAGAAACCATACCATGAATTGTTATATGCATTGTTATTAGTTAAGATGCTAAAGTTGCTGGAGTAGAGCCAGAAACCTTCGGCAGAATTGTTATGCGCAATGTTGGATGATAGGTTGTTGTAATTGCTCAATTCAAGATAGAAACCCCTGAGGTTGTTATATGCATTGTTAGAGGTAAGATTGCTATAGTTGCTTGAGTAGAGATAGAAACCTTCACCTGCGTTGTCCGAGGCGTTGTTAGAGGTGAGAGTATTGTAATCACTTTGCAAAATATAGAAACCAAACTGAGAGTTATTGTATGCTCTGTTGTTAGTTAATATGTTGTTGGAGCTGGAGTAGAGGTCAAATCCGTAATTAACATTACCATATACAATATTATCGGTTAAACTATTGCCAGAACTTTGGCGGATTACAATTCCGCTGTCACTACTGTTGCTAACGTTATTATTTGATATGTTACATCTTGAAGACAACCAAACATAGATGCCTTGCGCATTGCTATAAACGGTGTTGTTGAAGACGAAGTTTTCATCGGAATCTGGATAAATATAGATACCGCTGCTTAAGGCAGCACCGGTGTTATCATGGATTATGTTATTCGTTACGTTGTTGAAATCCGAAGCATAGAGGTGGATACCCCATTCATTGTTATGACTATTTGAATCTGTAACGATGTTGTTAGAGCTTGAGAGAAGGTATATGCCACAATAAAGATGGTTATAAGCTGTGTTGTTAGTAAGGTTGTTGTTAGAGCTCGACTCTAAGACGATACCGAACTGAGAGTTATCGTATGCTCTATTATTAGTGAGAATGTTGCTATTAGAGTTTGAGAAAAGTTGGATGCCATAGTTGTTGTTGTAGGCTGTGTTATCACTAATGTTATTGTTGGAACTTGATTCTAGGAAGATACCGCGCTGAGTGTTGTTATACGCTGTATTATTGATTAAATTGTTGTTGGAGCTTGAGTAAAGGGAGAAACCGTATTGAGAATTATTATACGCTGTAACATTAGTTACGTTTGAATAAGTTGTAACATTAAGATATACACCGTAGGTGTAATTACTCACTACGCAGTCCTGTATTACAACATTATTTACGTTGTCAGCCTTTATACCATAGGTTGTTCCGGAATAGTTTCCAGTTATATTATAACCAGAACAGTTTATTGTGACGTTAGACGCATTGATAGTAATGCATACCGCGTCAGTTTTATTTCCTACAAGATTGGTTGTGAGCGTGTAAACACTATTTGGAACATCTGCATAGAAACATTGATTTACAAGCGGGTCAGCTGTATAACCCGAGAAAGAAGAAACATTAAACCTTGCGATCTTATTGGCACATGTTATACTGGTAGGATAGACGTCCCCTGTCAGTATATCTGCCCTTGTTGTTGGGAAACCAGTTTTTCTGAAAACGGTTGGAGTGGGTGCGCAGCTGGAAACGTTTATGGTGATGTTTGCTGAGCGATTTGCTTGAAACGCTGCCGTATCATTCATCGAAACGAAATCTGGTTCGAGGTGTAGATCGGTCAAGTTAAGCGTCAGATTAGTAAGATCCATGAAATTCCAGGTGACAAGTCCGATTGTCCGATTATAACTGGCGGTAAAATTTGTGAAATTGTTAGGTGGAAGATTCATAGGTTCCTGTTTCAAATAGTAACTAGTATCATGGACCATTACATTCGTGAATATATTAGCGTAGGACGTGCTAGTAAGATAAATTTCATATCCAGTGCCTGCGACGCTGTTGCTGTAGTATCTGTCTCTTAAAAATCCATTATTGTTTGAAGAAGAGGTTATATAGATACCGCTCTGCGCATTGTGATATGCTATGTTATCGACGAACACATTATCCGTGGAAGAAGAGACATAATAGCCATGCTCTGGATTATTGTAAGCGGTATTGTTTAGCAGGCCATTATTATGTGAATTATCTAAACAGAAGCCACTGTTTAAGTCTCCGCCGCCTTTTTGATCACGTGCAATGTTAAGAATCAAATCGGAATTGTTTGAGCCCAAGAATCTGAATCCGCACCCGCCATTCTCATAAGCTGTATTGTTTCTAAATGTATTGTTCCACCTAATTCCACTAAGGTGGAATCCGTCGTTTCCATTTCTATACGATTTACTATTCGAAATAGTATTATTCTCAGAGGAACTATGAGAGATATAAAAGCCGTATCCGGTCGACCCACCACTATTATCATATGCATTGCACTCAGAGATACTGATCCCGCTTGAACGGTATATATAGAAACCGTAACTATTATTATATGAAGAAACGTTATATATGAGAGAATCGTAAACTATGTCAAAACGAACACCACTATTTGTATTATTGTATGCTTTCGAATCTCTCAAAGTTATATTTCTTGCATTGTCATCAATGTAATATCCATAGGTGAAATTATACATCATACAATTTCTTATAGTTACATTCTCCTTTCCTTGTATATCAATTCCATTACCTGTTTGGGTTCCGGTTACTTCGTAGTTTTGACAATCGAAAACTTTATTGCTTATATTTTCGGGATTGTTTATACAGGTGCCAATCGCAGAAGTGGTTTTGTTCAGATATACAGTAGTAATGGACTTATTATTTAAAGCATCTACACATTCGCCGCAAGAGTCGCAATAGGCGGCTCCTCCGATAACAGTGTAAGCATTCAAAATTGGTAACAACAGTAATAAACCCAGTAGTCCCACAAGATATTGTCTACTTATCATGCCCTATTATCAAAAATTAGATTTAAAAATATTAGTCGATGGCCATTTGTTGTCTATCTTTGCAAAGAGTGCATGTTTTTATGTATTTCGGAGCATAATAAATAGCATGAAATTGACATACAATAATTCCGAAACTGTAAAAGAGAATGTAAGAGAAGAAACCGGGGAAGCCAGAACGGCATTGAAAGAACTGACCAAATTCAAAAATTTTATTGAAAAGAGTAAAGAGCTTATGAGAGAGGGCTTTACTTGTCTATTTGTAGGAGCAGCTGTCACTTTCTTTTCATGTAGTGGAGCAAACAAAACAAACGAGGATAGCCAAGATGATAAGATAGAAGAAGTAGAAGAAATCGAAGATGTTTTAGACACGCAAGATTCTACTGATGATAAAACTGAAGAAGATCTCATTAATGAGGCTGATGATCGATTATTTGATGCTGAAATTGAAACTATTGAAGAAGAAATCAGCGATTTGGATGCAAAAGAAGAAAACGATGAAACTGCAGATGAAGAAGTGCCTCTTGAATGTCAGACTCCTGTTGAATATACCCCACCTACTATTAATCCAGTTTTTAGGGAAGAATCTGTAGAGACAACCTCGACAACTGGCGGTGAGATAAGTTTTGATGCGAACTTAAATATGAGTCTCAGCCCTTCTGGAACAATAAAAGAATGTCCTAGCGGCAATGGCGGGTATAGATTTATGTGCGCTGGTGATACAGAAACAATTCAGGGTGAATACTACCTAGAAGCCGGAGAAACTAATTGGAGTGCAAGGATCGACGCGCCTTCTGAAACTGATGTTATGTGCCCAAGCGCAACATGGGATTACCCACTTCTTACATACACAGGATTCAGCAGTCGTTCTATTAAGAATGTTACTTACGTCCTCGCCGATAGTAGAGAGATTGCTTCCATAGGAGAGTTCTGGATAGATGAGCCAAGTGATATGTATTTTTTAGTAAATAGCATAAGAAACGAGGTTACAACACTTATTTTCAATCCTACTGAGACAGGCACCTACGCCCTTACTTTCAACAAGGGCGCATCGATTATAGGCGTTCATGCAAAAGCATTTGACGGGCATGGAAATGAAAGGACGGATGACCTGAATGCTACTATCGGATCAGGAAGTTCAAGACCATATTACATCTTGGTGATAGATTCCAATATGCGACCAGAGTATGATTTCATTGACAACATAGCAGATTTCGAAAATTATGGGCGATCTCAGTATGGTGTCACTGGTTGTTTGAGATGTGTTGGTGGAATAAGACACTTTGATTGGATAATTCAACTTCCTATAGAGTGTTATACTGAAAACGACTGTGGGTGTCTTGGAAAGGATGTTAATGTTCGTATTGAAAATGCAAGAGTGGCTTATATATCACCCCCCCATATAGCAGGTAGCATTTCGGTGACTCTTCCAACAATAAATATTACCACCCTTACCAGTCCAACGGATGACCCTAAAATAACCACCGCTATTGATTACACCCCTCCAAGCGACGTTAGTGAGATTCAGGTAACAATAAGATTTAACATCATAGTCGAGGGAACTACTGGACACGCCTGCGGCACTGGAACAACATTCTCATCGCTACATGAATATGATCTGATATATAGCGACCCTGACAGATGGGATTATCCGACAGTATGTAGGTGTACCTTCGGCGGATGAAAATAAGAAATTAAAAAAAGTATCGTCTTCAAGGTCTTAGTTAGTTTCCTTTCAGGTTATTTCTCTACTTCTTTTTGCCGAGCGTTTATCTTCTCAGCGATATTAACAAACAACCGCGGTGCGTCAACATCATTTAGCTCCTTAGCGAGAACGAAGAACCAGAGAATTTTCTTCTGAGCTAAATAATGTTGTAAGTACCCTTCGCATGATAAAAGAATGCCGTGGGCTGTTGTTATACCAAAAGGTTTTAAACCAAATGGTATAATAAGAGAGCATGGTTGAAAACCCTTTTATTTTTGGAAAGGTTGTTAGAGGGGAACATTTCTGCGATAGGGAGCACGAGATGGAACAGATAAAGAAGATGGTCGGCTCCAGACAGCACATCGTAGTAATTTCTCCAAGAAGATACGGCAAAACTTCCCTTGTGATAAATGCACTTGAGAGAAATAGAATCCCATACGTTTACGTAGATTGCTCGCTTGTGGAGGACGAAAAAGGGCTGATTGGGGTAGTCATAAATGACTATGCAAAAAAATTGGATAATCTCGCAATACTCGAGAAGTTCCTGAAGAGATTTGACATCTCGGTCTCAGTAACCATCCATCCGGTCAACGTAACAATCAGCCAGATCGGAACAGACTCGCTGAAAAACATTCTCATGGAAGTCGGAAAGAATTACGTCATTGTTTTTGATGAGTTCCAAGATATATATGAAAAAGACAAGAGATTGGTAAACAAAATACGTTCGATAGTCCAATTCCTTGAAAAATCTGTAGTGATGCTTGGGAGTAAAAGGCATCTTCTAAACAGCATGTTTCTCAAGCCTAGGGGAATATTCTATAACTTTGGGTATGCGCTTCACTTGGGAAAGATTGAAAAGGCAGAATTCAGCAAATTCATAGCACGGTGGTTTAGAAAAAATGGCATCGAACTAAAGAAAGAAGAAATAGACGAAGTGCTCGATATTAGTGAATGCCATCCATTCTTCACGCAATATCTCTGCCATTTCCTTTTTGAGAAACGGCTTTCTGGTAAGAAAGAAGTTGAAGTAAAAGAAGTTCTTAATGATATCCTGGAGATGAATTCGGTATTTTATGATGAAACGTACCGCTCATTGCCGCTTGGTCAGAGGAAGGCTCTTCATCTTCTCTCATATGGAAAAAAGGAAGTGTACTCCGCTGAACTTTTGAAAAGGTTTGACATCACCAGTAGTCAGGCTCTTCAGAAAGCGCTGAAATCTCTGATAAAAAAAGAGATAGTAGACAAAAACGGCAACTATTACATCCTAGACATTTTCTTCAAACATTGGTTATACCAAAAGGTTTTAAACCAAATGGTATAATCGGAAACCGCGCGCGCGGACAGGCGTTGCTTAAAGAATGAGTTGCACCTGCAACTTCAGCAAATGGAAAATAAATATCTGCTCCTGTCGGGATTTTCATTCCGCGTAGCGACCCGTTTTTGGACCGCCTTTCACAAAAAGGCGGAATTTGAACCCGAGTTTACGGAGTTCCCTGAAACCTGGGATAATCCTCAGGCTTTTACCAGGGTTTTTGGCATTAGAATAACCAAAGCCAAAAATCCCTTGAGAGTCCGTTGTCCTTAACCGGGCTAGACTACAGGAGCTAGAAAAGGTATAAGAAAGAAAAGGATTTAAATCCCAGCAGCGCGAGAAATCCGTTTGCTTTAGCTTGCGGATGGTAGCACTGCTTACTATCAAGATTCGTATGGGTAGTCCTTTTTAAATTTTTACTGTAATATTGTCTACGATGAAATACAGTCCGTGACTGTATGGATACAGGTATGAGGTTGTCTGATGCAGACGTAAAACCTGGCATGGCAATTAACAGCGTTTAGCTCGTGCGAAAAACTAAGATTATTGAAGAAAACCTCAGGAGCTAAACACTGTTTGAAACAGCGTTTAGCTCGTGCGAAAAACTAAGATTATTGAAGAAAACCTCAGGAGCTAAACACTGTTTGGAAGCCACACCCTTTAGGGCGTGGAGGATGTCACAAGAAACTAAGCCTTCTTTGCTTTTATTTCTTTGTTCTTTGGCCGTAGGTATGTAGAACCACACTTTCTGCACTTTTCTGCTCCTCGTTTATTTCTAGTCTTGCATCTTCTACATATAGATATGCCGGCTATTAAAGCATCCGCTTCAGGAAATTTTCCCATTTTGACTCACCATTTACTTTTTCTTTAATTTTCTAAATCCTTCTTCGAACTCCTCGCCTTCTTTTAATTCTTCTTCAAATTCTTCCTCCTCTGTTTTTTCTTTAGGTTTCTTTGCAGCAACCCTTTTCTTCACTTCTTCCTCTATTTCTTTCTGCTTCCTTACCTCTTTTTCCAACTCTTCTTCAACCCTGCACTTTCCGAAATAGTATCCGCTAAGAAACATAATTACAGAGATAAGTATCACTGCGATAGGAAAACCAAGGTAAAGCGCAGGAAGAATGGCAGTAGCAAAATTATCCCTGAATTCTATAAACTTCTCAGGAACCGTAATGCCGCATCTCGAAATCGTGTTGACATTGTTAACAGAAACGAAATCTATCACTCCCTGGCCAAGGGTGTTTAGGTAGGATATTGTAAAATAAAGTCCTCCTATCACAAACACTGTGCCAACAGCAGCTAGTATGAGACTTATAACTTTGTTTTTGTTCATCGTGTCACCTAAATCTTATTACTCTTCTCTTATATTAAGTAAGAAGAGAAGAAATAAAAATCTTAGGAAACCGCTAACATAGCGAATTTAAATGATTTTATACAATATATAACAACATGGACAGTAAGGCGCTCGCGGAAATAGAGTCGATAGAAGATGTCTATTATGATTACAAAACAACGAAGGCATCCGAGCTTGCGAAGTCGCTCTTGGAGGACGGCTTAGAAGAAGACGCAAAGGCATTGTTAAAGCACGATAATAGATATATCAGAAACGGTGCGGCGGAAGGTGTGACAAAATATTATACAGAAAATAATAGGTGGAACGAAGTAAAAGAACTGCTGCAGAGCAACGACAACGAGATATGGCGAGGCGCTTACTGGGCGTTTTACAATTTTATCATTTCTTGCGAATCAATCGATAAACTTCGTGCTCTAAGAAGGACGATAGAAAATTTACTGGAAAACTCAAAGGGAAGCCGACCGCTAAATGTTCAGGTGCAATACGACGAGATATTCGAGCTTGTAAGGGACATAGACAACAAAAGTAATCTTTTGATGAAAAATCAACTTCCCACTTTAGGATGGAACAACGCAAAGAGCGCAAAGAGCGTTGTAAAAACAAACGAGGTAGCAAAGAAAAATAAGCTGAAATACTGAAATTCATTGACAGAAATTTTTAAGAAGAGAACCTTTAAATAACTGACCTTATTAAAAATTAAGACACTAAATAAATAACAAAATAAAAATTATATTTTACTTTAGAGAGGTGCTTTTGTGACAACAGTATATGATGTAGATCCAAACAGGCTCATAGCTAAGGTAGCCGACAAATTGAAAGAGGCTAAGATCCCAAAACCTGCGTTCGTTGGTCTTGTGAAAAGTGGTGCTCATACTTCAAGACCTCCGGAACAGGAAGATTTTTGGTATATAAGATGCGCTTCCATACTAAGGCAAGCATATATTTGTAATAAAATAGGAACCGGGATGCTAAGAAAACATTACGGCGGAAGAAAAAAGCGCGGGACAAAACCTGAAAGGCATGCACTTGCAGGTGGCTCAACTATAAGAAAGGCGATGCAGGAATTGGAAAAGGCAGGTTTCCTAGCAAAGGAAAAAACTGGAAGGATACTCACAGCTAAAGGAAGAAAGCTATTAGACAACGCTGCAAGAGAGGTAAGCGGCTGATGGCTGAGGAAGAAATCGAAGAGATAAGAAAGAAGAGACTTAATGAACAGAAAAAGTTGGCCGAGGCAGCAAAGGCCGAGGAGCAGCTCAGGGCTGCGCTCAGGATAGCGCTTGACGAGACGGCGTATGACCGTCTTATGAATATAAGCTATGCTAATAAGGAATTTTATCTCATGGTTGCACAGCGCATACTCGCGATTTTCAGGGAAGTTAAGAGAAAGATAAACGAGGACGAGTTGCTTTATATAATCAGTTCCCTGAAAAACATGACAGAAAAGCAGACGGAGATAAGATTTCATAGAAAATAAATAGGGTGAATAGGATGTAGGGCCTTCGCCTTAAATTTTCTCTGTATAAGAGAAATTTGAGGTGATTCAATGAAGGACCCTACGATATACATTGGAATGGATATACATAAGAAGTTTTCTTATGTATCGATAATGAGCAAGGATGGTGAGCTCATTAGGGAAGAAAAGGTAAATAACTTCTCTGATGAGTTTCATCAATTATTTGATTCTCTTCCGAAAGGAAGAGCCGTAGCTGCAATTGAAGCTACGGGTGTGGTGGCTCCGATAGCAGAAGAACTGGAAAGGTATGGGATAACAGTAAAGGTAGCTCATCCGCTTAAGACAAAGCTGATAGCAGAATCAAGGATAAAAACAGACAAGGTAGACGCAAGGGTATTGGCACAGCTGATCAGGATAAACTTCCTGCCAGAAGCCTATCTCCCCAACAAGGAAATCAGAGCATTAAGAGAACTTGTGCGAGACCGATCGAAACTGATCACGATACGGAGCCTTATCAAAAATCAGATACATACGTTACTCACTCATAGGGGGATACTCTATGAATGCGATCTGTTTAGCAAGGAAGGAAAGGAATTTCTTTCCAAGTTAAACATAGATGCAGTGAATAGCAGACTTGCTATTCTTGAAGAGTTAGAAGAGCATATTGATGAAATAAGCATGAAAGTGCAAGCTATGGCAACAGATAATCCAGAAGCAAACTTACTGATGACAATGCCAGGTATTGGCTATTATTCTGCTCTGTTGATTGTAGCAGAAATAGCAGATATAAACAGATTTGCAAGCGCTAAAAAACTCTGCAGTTATGCAGGATTGATACCAACAGTACATCAATCAGGTGACAAAGTGCATATGGGAAGAATAACAAAGCAAGGAAGCAGATGGTTGAGATGGGTATTAATCCAATGTGCATTTATTGCAGTAAGGCATGACGAGAGATTTAAGCGTTTCTATGAAAGAATTAAATACAAAAGAGGGACACAAAAAGCAATAGTTGCCGTAGCTAGGAAGATGTTGAGCATAATCTATTTTATGCTCAAAAGAAAGCAAGAGTATATTCCTAATGGAAAATAAAGCCTGGATGTTTTTCATAGGGCTAAGACCCTGTCAGGGTGAATGGGCTTATTTCCATTAAATGATTCCCTACTGTAGGCCTAGAGCCTGTATGGGTGAGTATCATAAAGGATTTAGTAGGTTGATAAAAATCATGCTAAACCGAAAAGGTTAAATGGGCGAAGGCCCACATGGGTGTTTTCATGAGCAAGAAAGGATTGAACAAAAAGAAGAGACTTGCAAAGGCAAATCGAAGAAACAGGAGGATACCTCCATTTGTATTTCTGAAAACGAATAGGAGAGTTACGGCAAATAGGTACAGAAGAGATTGGAGAACAGACAAGCTCCATATAAAGGATGAGGAATGATAACATGGCAGGAGAAAGATTAGAAAGAATTTACACCGTTCCACTCGGAGAGGCATACGAGTATACAAGAACGAAAAGGACGAGAAGAGCGGTTAAGCTCCTCAGGGCTTTTATATCCAAACACATGAAGATCGAAGGTGAAAATGTTAAGCTAAGCAGCGCGCTTAATGCGTATCTATGGAAGAGAGGAATACAGAAGCCTCCGAGAAGGGTGAAGATAAGGGTCATAAGGGAGGATGGAAGAGTTAAAGCCTACCTCGCTGACGAGAAGATAGAGGAAGTGAAAAAAGAGGAAGCACCCAAAAAAGAGGAGAAGCCAAAGGAAGTACAGGTAGAGAAGGAAAAACCTGAAGAGAAAAAGAAAGAGGAGCTTAAGAAAGAGGAGATAAAACACGAAACTACTGCGCTTGCTGAAAAGGAGGCTAAAAAAGCAATCGTGGAAGAGAAAGAGAAAACAGAGCTTGCTCAAAAGAAAAAGATGGTGCACGGTAGAAATGTATGAGGGAAACCTGATGAGAAAATGCGATTACTACGGCAACCCTTGGATAGGGATGTTCATAAAAACGAATGATAAATTTACCCTCTTGCCCGTTGACAGTCCAAAGAAACTTGAGGATAAAGTTGCACTCCTCGAAACGAATAAGATGAGGGCAAGCATAGGAGAGTCCAATCTTATTGGGATATACGTAGCGATGAATAATAATGGCGTTATCCTGCCGAACATAGCAACAGAAGAAGAGTGCGCAGCGATAGAGAAACTCGGAATCAATGTTTATAAATCGACTGACAAGCACAATGCACACGGAAACAACATAGCAGTTAATGATAGAGGAGGAATAATAAACGAGCATATCTCCCCGCGCGAGAGAAGGATGATGGAGGACACGTTAGGTGTGGAACTTGTACCTATGCGAATCGCTGGATACAGCACGGTAGGAAGCGCGTGCATAGCCACTAATAAAGGGTTTTTGGTAAACTATAAGGCAAACGATGAAGAGATAAAAATGATAAGCGAGATACTGAAAGTAAACGGGGATAGGGGAAGCGTAAATACGGGTGTTGGTTTCGTATCATACGGCACGGTAGCAAACACTAAGGGATATTTGGCAGGAGAGGCTACCACTGCTTTCGAGTTAGGAAAGGTAATCGAAGCGCTCGGTTTAATTGATATTTAGGTGGTTATTATGAAATATTCGGTCTATGGAAGTATACGGCTTGATTCGGAAAAAAGGAATTTTGTTAAGACTGTAGAAGCGAAAACCGAAAATGATGCTAAGGAGAAGGTCCTCTCCATGTTTGGTTCTGCAAACGGCTTACCTAGGAGCAAGATAAAAATAGAGAGAATTGAAAGCACAACATAGGGGTGAATAAAAATGGTTGATTTGAAGCTTGAGGAGGATTATGCAAAGCTAGCATACGAAACAAAGATTTACAGAAAACAGCTTACTATTCTTCAGAGAGAGATAGAAAGAATAACCCTCACATCGATAGACCTCACAAACGCCTTAAATACTATCGAGGGACTAAAAAAGGGAGAGGCACTCGTACCGATTGGTGGAGGTTCATTTGCGAAGGCTCAAATTTCTGACGTAAATATCTTAGTTCCCATAGGCGGAGGATACCTAGCAGAGATGGATAAAAAAAATGCGGAGGATAGAATGAGAAACCGCATAGAAGCAACAAAGACTGCTGTTCAAAGGCTTAGCCAAGAGTTTGGAAACATATCTACAAGGCTTGAGGAGGTCACAGCGCAGCTAAAGGAACTTGAAAAAAGGATGGCGATAGAGCATAAAGTGGAGGAAGAAGCGAAGGAGGACTACGTCTGATTTTCCCCTGATGTTTCATTCTACAATCTGATACTATGTTTGACATACTTAAGAAAAAATTATCTGCTTTTGTAAATAGCATAACCGGTACTGAAAAGGTAAAGGAAGAAGAAAAGAAAGAAAAAAAAGTCGAAGTCCCTCAGGAAACGAAGGTTAAGGTTGAGGAAAAACCGGAAACAGGAAAAGAAGGAAAGAAAGAAGTAAGACTTGGAGTTGTAAGCACAGTCAAAAGTCTGTTTTTGAAAGAGGTTGAGATAAGAGAGGAGGATGTAAAGGAACTTCTAGATAATCTTGAGCTTGAGCTGCTTGAGAGCGACGTATCGCTCGAGGTTTCGCAAGAGATAATAGAAAAACTCAGAAACGAACTTGTCGGTGCGAAGATAGAGAAAGAAAAATTAAACGAAACTATAAAGGAGAAGATAAAGAAAACACTGGTCGAAGTGATGGAACGAAAACGGTTAGATATTGTAGAATACGTGAAATTGCATGAAAAGCCTGTAAAAATTCTTTTTCTCGGAATAAACGGTGCCGGGAAAACTACCACAATCGCAAAAATAGCAAAGATGCTGATGGACAATGATATGAGGGTTGTGTTTGCTGCATCCGATACATTTAGGGCAGCTGCGATAGAACAAATAGAAGTGCATGCCAACAGGCTTGGAGTGAAGGTCATAAAAAAGGATTATGGAAGCGACCCTACATCGGTAGCCTACGATGCCGTGAATTATGCAAGAGCCCATGGAACAGATGCAATCCTTATAGACACTGCAGGAAGACAGGAGACAAATATAAATCTTATAAATGAATTGAAAAAAATGGATAGGGTAATAAAACCAGACTTAAAGGTTTATGTGGGGGAAAGCATAACTGGAAATGCGCTTATAGAGCAGGTTGCCTCTTTTAACAGAGAAATAGGTATCGATGGGGTGATATTAACAAAACTTGACTGCGATGCGAAAGGAGGAACGATTCTTTCGGTTGCAAAAACCACCGGGGTACCGGTATTGTATGTTGGTACTGGGCAGGATTATGAGGATATCGAGTTGTTCGACGCCAAAAAGATCGCAGAGAGGATTGTTGGGTAAGATTTTTAAATTAGTTATGGCAGTATTAATGCGTAAGAGAGACAGAAGCGGAATATATCTGTAACTTCTGCTTTAGGTAAAATAAAAATAAAATGTTTGAGAACCAGAAGGACGTAACTGGCCTGATTAGTGCTAGCTACTGCTGGTTTCGATTAGAGGTGTTAGAGATGAGTGAAAGAAAGATAGTTGTTCCCGGAGAAAAAATAGCCGAAGGCATGATTAGGATGCCCGGCGGATATAGCGAGGGTGGTGCAACCTACGCCACATTAGTTGGATTTATAGATGAAACTGGAAGATATGTACAACTTGAAAGCAGGTATACCCCGATGCCTGATGATATAGTAGTTGGCATGATAACAGATTCTAGGCATGCCGGTTATTCAGTAGACCTTGCACTTCCGAAAGAAGGTTTTATACCATCAAGGGCTGTTAGGATAACGCTGGAATTAGGCGATTTTATAGTTGCCAGAGTAAGAACAATAGAACGCGACGGGGTGGTAGAACTCTGCGAAGTGAGAAGGCTACCGAAAGGAAAGATTGTAGAGTTCCCATCTGCAAAGATTCCTCGCTTGATAGGAAAGAAGAGCAGCATGCTAAACGTTCTTAGAACAAATGCTGGTGGCGATATCGTCGTAGGCAACAACGGATACGTTTGGATGAGCGAGAAGTGTGATATCCCTCTCCTTCTCAAGGCGCTCGAAATAATAAGAACAAAGGCGCATAAACCAGGACTTACGGATGCTATCGCGAAATTTTTCCAGGAGCAAAAGAGGTGAGAATTATGGCTGGATTAAAAGATGTAAAACTTATAGTCGATGGAAAAAGACTTGATGGCAGAACTCCTACTGAACTCAGACCAATAAAGATGCAGGTAGGCGTGATAAATGAAGCAGACGGTTCGGCATTTATAGAATGGGGAAATAATAAAATAATATGTGGCGTGTTTGGCCCAAGGGAATGCATACCAAAGCACGAGGCAAACCCATACAGGGCGCTGGTGAAGTGTAGGTATATGATGTCGCCGTTCGCTTCGCTTGAGGAACATGGAAAAAGCGGACCTTCTAGAAGGAGCATAGAGCTCTCAAAGGTCATAAGAGAAACATTTCAGAATATCATTCTTGCGGAAGAATTTCCGAATACGGAAATAGATATTTATATAGATGTTTTGCAGGCAGACGGCGGCACAAGAACAGCATCGATAACGGTGGCTGCGCTCGCTCTTGCAAACGCGGGCATACCGATGAAGGATATGGTAACTGCCATTGCTGTTGGCAAGGGTGGGGACGAACTTATAGTCGACCTCGGAAAACTAGAGGATAATTTCGGCCAATCTGACATGCCGTTGGCATTTTCTGCAAGGGATAAAAAAATCCTCTTAGTGCAGATGGACGGTTTGCTCACAAGGGAGGAGATAGAAAAGCTCCTTGACATGGCGGAAAAAGGCGCAGAGAAGGTGTATGCAATGCAGGTAGATGCGCTAAAGGAATATTATTTGAAAGATGAAGAAACAAAATTCAAACTTTAAGGTGGTTATATGGGAGATGAAATAAAAGAAATAGTAATGTCTCATATGAGAAAGAATATAATAGCAAATCTACTGGATAGGGGAGAACGCTTAGACGGCAGAAAGTTTGGCGAATACAGAGAGATAGAAATTCAGAAAGGGGTTATAAAGACGGCGGAGGGGTCGGCGCTTGCAAAGATAGGGGATACGCAGGTTCTCGTTGCGATAAAATTCGAAGTAGCCACCCCATTCCCAGACAGACCAACGGAGGGAGTTTTGGTCACAAATTCGGAGCTTCTTCCGCTTGCCTCCCCTACCTTTGAAACCGGTCCACCAGATGAAAATTCTATAGAGTTAGCAAGGACCGTAGATAGAGCGATAAGAAGTTCAGAAGCAATAAACCTCAACTCTTTCTATATAGAAGAGGGAAAGGTGCTTGGTCTTTTTATGGATATATACGTACTGAATCACGCTGGCAATTATACCGATGCTGCAACTCTTGCAGCAAGCGCTGCTCTTCTCGACACAAGGCTTCCAAAGATAGAGAATGGTGCGATAGTAAGAGGGGAATACGTTGGCCCGCTTAACCCAAAAGTAATTCCAATTTCTACAACTCTAGTCAAAATAGGAAATCATTGGATAGTAGACCCCTCTCTAGCCGAGGAGCAGGTATACGATACCAGGATAACCATTGCGACGACCGAAACGCACGTATGCGCCATGCAGAAAGGAAAGGGGTGCTTAACAAAAGACGAGTTGCTTTCAAATATAGACATAGCATTTAAAAAAGGTTCTGACATAAGAGAAATACTGCTTTCTTCAGTGAGTAGCTAGGTGTAGAAAATGAGAACTGTGAAATATGGAGCAACCATAAGAAAACTTGTAGAAAAGGCAACAGCGACAGCTAAGACAAGATACGAATGCCCGAAATGTCATAAAAAGAAGGTTGTACGCAAGGGCATGGCAATATGGAAATGTAAGTCATGCGATGCAGTGTTCGCTGGTGGAGCGTACTCGCTTACAACTGAAGTGGGAGAAGTAGCGGCACGCCTCATAAACGAATATTCAAAAACATATCGTTAGGTGGATGGCTAATGCCAGAATATAAGGATAGCAAAACAGGTGAAGTCATAAAGATGAGCAGCGGGGAGAAGGGTTTCCCTTCTACGGGGGCGAAGATTCTTAATAAAACAAGACCGCCAGTGGCGCAGGAGATTTCCACCGACTAGGCTAGCAGTCGTGAGTCATGATATAAGCCATGATAACAACCAGCAGATATTCCTCAAGGAAAACAAGAGAATTTGCAAAACTTCTCAGTAGAAAGCTCGACACTTTTTATGTTGCACGAGGGAAAAAAACCATCGAAGACATCGTTCTTTACGGAAGAAAAGAAGGGGAGTCTGAGGTAAGAGTGATAGAAGAAGAGAAGGGAATTCCCGCATACATTTCAACCATAGAAATTTCCGAAACTGGAAAATGGAAATGGGCCAAAAGGGTATCGGTAGAAGAATATGAAATTGAAATCAGAAAGCACCATAAGCGTTGAATTTCCTGATGAGAATTCGGCGAGAGCTGCAGAGAAGGCATTAACCCATGAGGGTGCCGTAGGCTCGCGCACCAAGTCAAAAGTTAAGCGCAACGGTAAAAAGATAGAAGTAATAATACTTGCGGAAGATGTAGTTGCGATGCGCGCAACCATTAACGCATTTATGCGCGAATTTCAGGTATTTGAAGATATAGAAAAAGGTAAAGAGGATGTATAATAAGAGGTGTAATAATGGCCGATGAAAAGGATGAAGCTGCAGAGCTCGGGAAGGCAATTGGAGAATATGAGGATATGCAAAAGCAACTTGAGATGTTGCTGCTTCAGAAGAACCAGCTAAAACTTCAGCTTACAGAGACAAAGAATGCGCAGGAAGAGCTGAAGCATGCCACTGGAGACGTCTATAAATCCGCTGGCTCAATCGTTATAAAGACGACAAAAGAGGATGCTGAAAAGGACTTAAAGGATAAAAAAGAGTTACTTGAGATAAAACTCAACGCAATCCAGAAAGAAGAGGAAAAACTAAGGTCACTCTTAAAGGAGTTGCAGGAAAGCCTCCAAGAGCGGATGAAAAAATATGGACATGAAAAGAAAAAATAAAGAAATTTTTGAAAAATTTTTGGCAGGATGTAAAGGAAAAAAATTTGTAATAGCGACTCACCGCAGAGCGGACGCAGATGGAATCGCATCTGCTTATGCATTGACTACTATTTTTTCAAATAGCGTAATAGCAGTGCCAGACGAGCTCGATGAAGGTGGAAAAAAACTTGCTGCAAAGCTTGGCATCGAAGTGAATGTGCTAAAGAAACTCAAAAAATCTTCATTTGATGGAATGATTGTTGTTGATGCAAGCAGTTATGCAATGATTAAAGATGCAGCGGATTGGGACATTGTTCTAATCATAGACCATCACGAATTAGATAGCGTAGATATGAAAGCAGATTACATGATAATAGACCCAGACGCGCCGTCCACTGGAGAGATAATCGTATCACTTATTGGATATGAAAAAATTAGCAAAACTGTTGCGTTTGCTCTCTCGGTTGCAATAATAGCTGACGGCGCTCGCTTTAAATCAGCCACTGCTGAAACATTCGAAACACTTGCCAGATTAATGAAGATATGCGAAGTACCATACGTAGAGTTGCTTGATTATGCCGAGCCGGAGCTTAGTTCTTCTGCAAAGATAGCTGTTATGAAGGCGCTCCAGAAATTACAGTTTGTTTGGCATGCTGACTACGTGATAGTTACGAGTGAAGCAGGCAGTAATGAAAGCGATGCCGCTTCGTTAATTGCGAATATCGCAGATGTAGCGTTTGTGGCGAGTTGGAAGGATAAGGAACAAGAAACTAGAATATCCGCACGCGCTGGCAAAAGATTTCCTATCGGGCTTAATGAAATAATGAAAGAGGTTGGAGAATATTTTGGGGGGAAAGGAGGAGGGCACCAGAAAGCTGCTGGCGCTTCTGCAAAGGAGCACCCAGAAGCCGTCCTTAAAAAATGTGTCGAAATATTAATTACAAAATTAGAGAGAATAAAAGTGGTCTCATGAGAAACATAATTGTTGGAGGACAATACGGAGATGAGGGGAAGGGAAAGATAGTATCTTATCTTGCATTAAATGATAACCCAGAAATTATAGCGCGTGGGGGGGTGGGTCCAAATGCAGGACACGAAGTTAATTACAAAGGCAAGCGCTACCCAATGAGGATGCTTTCTTGTGGTTTTGTGAACAAAAACGCAAGGATACTCATAGGCGCGGGTGTGGTTGTAAATCCAGAGGTATTTCTGAAGGAAGTTGAACTCATTGGTGGGAACCCGAAGAGATGCGGTGTAGATTTCAGGGCAACCTGGCTAACTAGGGAGCATATAGAGAGGGACAGCTCGCAGACGCCCGGGATAATAGGAAGCACAAAAACTGGGTGCGGGCCTGCTGTTATGGACAGAGCAGGAAGGATTGCAAAAACCGTCGCAGAATGTCCAGAGCTTAAGCCCTATCTTACCGATGTAGTGAAGGAAATTCACCAGGCAAAAAATGTTTTGATAGAAGGTTCGCAGGGATTTATGCTTTCTGTTTTATACGGAACCTATCCATTCGTCACTTCGAAGGATGTAAGTGCATCAACCATCGCTGCTGATGTTGGGCTTGGACCAAAGGATGTAGATGAAGTAATCATGGTAGTAAAGGCTTACACTACAAGAGTTGGCGGAGGGCCTTTTAAGAATGAAGTAAAAACAGAAGAAGCGCAGAAGGCGGGTATGCAGGAATACGGCACTGTGACTGGTAGGCCAAGAAGGACTTCATTTGAATTGCACTGGGATGACCTTAAATTGGCTGCGCTAATAAATAGTGCAACGCAAATAGCGCTTACCAAGATAGATGTAAAATTTCCAGGAAATGCAAAGGTTAGAAAGTACGAGGAATTAACAGGGGAAGCGAAGAGATTTGTAGAAGAGATAGAAAAAAGAATAGGGGTTCCTGTTACTCTTATCGGTACAGGCCCGGACACGGAAGATATAATAGACAGAAGGGAGAAAATTCTTTGATAGATAAACTGTCACCGCCATTTTGCCGAGGTTGAAGTGACATGCGCTTGCTGTCACTGCCCTCGTCATTCACTAACGTTCATGCCGAGGTCGGTGTGAACTTCGTTCACATCCCTAGCCATTTTGCCGAGGTCGCATAACCAGGTAGTGCGCGCGCCTGGAGTCTCGCCCAGACAGCGCGTTCCCTCGTGGATTGAGAGTTCAAATCTCTCCCTCGGCGTAAGACGAGGGAGGCAGCGATAGAAAATCGCTTCAACTCCCTCGGCGTAAGACGAGGGAGGCAGTGACAAAAGGTCACTCAACTCCCTCGGCGTTATGTTTATAACTTTTATCTGCAAAACGCAACCATGCACCTCCCGTATAAAGGAATAAAAATAGCACTTGACAGTGGTAATGGAGACTTCTCGTTCATATCGCACGCGCATTACGACCACCTTAATTCCGTTGAAAGACAAACGAATTTTCTCGCAAGCGAAGAAACATACGAACTTGCGAATCTTAGTGGAAAATTAAAAACAATCGAAGGTGTGAAGCTCATAGAGGCTGGGCATATTCTTGGTGCAAGACAACTTGTTCTAGAAGAAGACGGAAAAACAACTGTTTATACCGGAGACATATCAATAAAGCCGAATATTTTTGGAATGGTAGCGGAGATAAATCAATGCGACAGACTGATAATGGAATCTACGTATGCAAAACCAGAATATAAATTTCCTGACAGTTTTGATGTGTATTCTTCAATTGGTGAATGGATCACGAAAAATGATTCGAAGAATATAATCATAGGCGCATACGAGATGGGAAAAACGCAAGAATTGGTACGCGTACTGAATGAGTATTGTGGCATAGCCCCGGTGGTTACGGAAAAGGCCGAAAGGGTATGCAGAATTTATGAGAAGTTTGGTATTAGGCTCGATAGATTGGTGGTTGGAAGCGACGAAGCCGAAGAGGTTATGAGAAGGAGATTTGTTGGTATAGTGCCAATGAGATACGCTAAAAGATATTTCGCAGCAAATCTTACAAAGGCATTCGAAAGAAGAACGCTTGTTGCAGTTGCTACCGGTTGGGCAATAACGTACAGATTTGACACCGATATGGCATTCCCGCTTAGCGATCACGCTGATTTTTACGATTTGCTTTATTATGTTGAGCAGACTGGAGCAAAGGACATCGAGTTTTTCGATAACAATGGCAGCGAACTTTTAGCTGCTTTGAAAAGCAGGATTATAAATATTTTATCAAACAAATAAGTTTCATAGAATAAAATTTGTTTTTTCTTATGGCCACGGTGGTGTAGTGCCGAAAGGCGCATGATGGTTAGCATGGAGGCCTGTGGAGCCTTAGACCTGAGTTCGAATCTCGGCCGTGGCCCATATCTATATTCTTGAACGATTGAGACAACCAATATAAGAAGTTTTATTATAAACTTAACTTAATTACGTGGAAAACGGTCATTTATAATGAGCAAAATAGAACAGTTTAATGTTTGTTTTACCACTCCAATCTAATTTCTAATCTTAAAATCAATTACTACTTGAACAACCTTGGGGGCATATGGCCGAACTATCTTTTCATTTAAAATTTCTACCCTTGCGCCTACCTTTTTTGCTTCCTCTACAATGCGTTTTTCAATGTCGGTGTATGGGTTTTCAATCGGAGCGAATCCATAAATATGAACCGTACAGTTATCTCTTGCACCTGCAAACGCAACATCGAGAAATTTATCTGCGCTTCTCGGGAGGGGCATAACTATACGATCTGCAAATCCTTTGTATTTCTCTAGCACGACTTTTCTCGCATCACCTTCTTCTACTAATATGTTCTTTATTCTGTTAATGTTTATGTTTTCCTTCATATATCTTACCGCTTCCGGATTAAGCTCGATAGCAACGATTTTTGTGTTTGGCTGCTTTTTTGCGATTACGAGTGGAAATGGGCCTACGCCAGCAAAAAGCACCAAGATGTTTTCGGATGGCCTTACCTGCTCAGCAATTCTTTTTCTTTCGTGACTCAGACGGACGGAGAAATAGACCTTTCTTACATCTAAGCGCATGCGACAACCGTGCTCTATATGAACCGTTTCGGTACGATTTTCTCCTGCGATTACCTTTAGTGGTCGTATTCTGAATTCGCTTTCAACCCTTCCAAGTTTCTTTGCGACTACCTTAATGCGTTTGTTTGTTTTTAGAATGGCGTCTGCGATTTTCATTTCTTTCTTCTGCAACTCTTCTGGGACCTCTATAATCGCGATGTCTCCAACAATATCGTAAGATGTAATGAGATTTTCTAACTCTTCTTTCGTAAGGACATCTGAAAGGAGCTCACGGAGCTTCTTTGCTCTCACGATTTTTTCTCCTTCCATTTCCACAAGTTCGCAATCTCCTGCTGCGGTTGGTGGTTTTAAAACCGGAAAATAGACGTACTTATCGTCGTGAAATGCTCTGTAATCAACTGCATAGACGCCTTCAGCAATTATCGAACGCCTAACCTCTTCTGCTCTTCCTTTCGGCACTTTTATGAAAAGCATAAGAACACTTATCCGCTAAGTATTTATTATTCTTATTTTATTTTGTTATTTTTACGCAAACAATTGTCGCATCGTCACCTGTTGCCTTATAAAGAAGACTTGGATCGTTTGGTATCTTTTTATTCATCCTAAGCATCTTAAGTAGATTGCTCATAAAGAGGACGCCGTCGCTGCCTGTTGCTATGGTGTCTCCCTTCACCGCCTCTGTTAAGATCATCCTTCTCTTTTCTATGTATGTTAATACGTCTGGGAGAGAGAGTACCCCTTCCAATTTTAGTTGGAATAGATCGTCGGTCAGAATCTCTACTTTTTTATCCCTACTTACTTTAATTATCGGCGAGTTTCCGCATATCATGTTTCCTAAGACGTAGGTCTTTTCTTTTGCTTTTACATGAATAAGGACTACAACACTTAGGGTGGTGGCGTCTATATCTGTTTCTCTCTCTTTTATGAGCGCGTCTCTTAGTCCATATATATAATCGTTGAGTGCTAGTTTGCCGTTTGTTATATCGCGCAAAACCTTGGCCCAATTATATGCCGAGTTATACTTCTTTACACATTGGTTGACGTTATTAGAAGATTCTAATCCATTCTTACTTCGTGTTATGCCGTCTTGGATGTTTATTGCAACTACCTCTCCTTTTGTTGAGGTGTAAGTAAAAACTGAAAAGGAATCAAAGTTGGTATACTGCCCGTTCACCACTCCATGCTCGCCAACCATGGTGTATCCTTTAAGCTCGAACCAGTAACTATTTAGTTCCATAGTTTCTGCTTCCGCCCCTGGTTTTGTTGAGTAAGAGAAGTTCTCTCTTTTTAGTTCCCTGAGCACAGATAGTACTGCTGGGTTGTTGGTTTTTCTATAATCTTCCATAATTTTTCTCACAGTGGAATTTTGCCCATTTTCTAGCCTTACTTCTAGGAACGGAAGTTTTCTTTCCACTTCTTCGAGAGTGAAACCCATTTCATTAAGCAACTTAACGCCCTTTTCATTTATGGCTGGGGCGCCAAGTCTTTTAACGTGGTGTACAAGTTTTTTTCCTGCATAGATATCTGTAAGCTCTTCTACCAGCACCTCGCTTTCTATTCTATTCTTTTTTATTCTGCCGGCTGCCTTTTTGAAGTATGGATTCCAATCTTTGCTGAAATATAACCTTAGCATACTAACCACATATTAACGTATATTATAATATAAGCTGAACTCCTTTTAAATGTTTCTATTTATTAAAAAAAGTGATTTTTATTCAGGCGACATGCTTTCCTCGCATACAACTAGTAGTTTTTCCTCTTTCTCGTTGTGGTATTCGACAATATTCTTGAAAAAATTCTTTCTTAAGGAAAAAACGACATTCTCATAGAGGCTTATCAACTGGAAAAAATTCTCCTTGGTTATTATTTTACTATTTATGGATCTCTTCAGCTGGTCCCATATCCCATTTGCCTTTTCATCTATTTCTTTCATTTCAGCGTGATCAGAAAGCGGAACCTTATCCAACACAGGTATGCGCTCTATTGCGTTCAGAATATCAACTATATAAATCCGATTATTCTTTTTCCAATCATTACTCTCAAGATGATCGAAATAAAGAGGGACTATCTTAACGATGTTATTTATGCCTATCTCTATTAATCTGCCAAATTCTTCTACATCGTGCTTTTTCTTCTTTTTTGTGGCGTCTTTCATACCTGAGCTGCAGAGTTCATCTAGCGACGCGACTTCTATCATGCTCTTAAGAAGAAGATGGCTCTTTAGGAGCATTGGGTGTTCAGCGCCCATGACCTTGCTCGCGACATCCGAAACAGGCCAGTCGTAATAGTACTCATCTGTTGGGATGAGCGGTCCTACCCGTACTCCTTTTACAAGAAGACTTTCTATCTCATCGGCCTTTTTTCTTATTTTCCAGTCTTTTTTTGCATAATTAAGGTCGATCTTTCCGTACGGATAACCGTCAAGAAGAACCTGTTTGTATCTTCCGGTAAGCAAAGAAACATGTGCGTTTACTAACCTAATTTGTCTCTCGTCCAGGTCTTTATAAAATAGTACTACTGGCTTTTTCATATTTAACCACTCAAATAAGTTATGTTTCAAAAAGTTTAAAAATGGTTTGTGATTTGGGTATCGATGAATCTTTAATAAAGAAGCCCAAAAAGATAGATGGGTATCTCGTCTTGTGCAACCGAAAGCGATTCTTTTACTATAAAAGAGCGGTTCAATCCTTTAATCTGCGCTGTGCTTTTTCTTGCCCCTCCAATTTCAAAGACATGGTCCCCTACGCAATAGTCTGGGACTTTTTTTCCTGCTTCTCTAAAATACTGCGTGTTCTTAACATGATGAATAAAGAAATCTTCTCTCAATGCGCCTTTTTCTATAGAAACTCCAAAATATTCCCCAAGAGCATTTCTAAATGAAAGAGGCAACATTATCTTGTTTTCTCCACGTATTGATTTGCGCCCACTACCGTGCGGCGGTACTATAGTCAAAAGGCCGCTCAATGAAAGCAATCGTATAAGCTCTATCGTAAACTTTGTCGAGCGACCTATCGAACTAGCAATCGAATTATAACTTGTTTCGCCAGGTTTGGAAGATGCTATAAACCTCAGAAGCTTAAAGGTGCTGTCTATGTAGCCAGTATCTATGCTTTTAAGAGAAAGAAGATCGTGATAAACTATTCGTTCTACTACTCCAGCATAAACCTCTTTTCCTTCAAAAAACGCTGCTGGCAGGCCATAATAATTCACAAATTCTTGATAAAAACCGATAAATGGTGCTATCTCCTTTGCCAATTCAAAACGTTTTTCGATGATCTCCTCTAGGGTGCGTTTTTTTAACAAAGTTTTTGTCTTAAAATAAATATACTCCCTGAACGAGAATGGTCTCAATTCGTTGATATGGGCCCTTCTGGCAAGGTCAGAAGATTTTATTGCAAGATCTATAGCAGACGAACCAGTTAAGATAATTTTGGCCCTGCTTTCATCATAAAACAATTTTATGTCTCTTGGCCATTCTTGTATAACCTGAATTTCGTCTATACCGAAGGTTTTGAATCCCTGACTGTAAGCATACGTAAGTGTTTCATAAAGATCATAACCCTGCTTGATAAGAAATTCTGCATTTATGTATATGCTTTTTTCAGATCTCTTTAGTACATCTATTAAAAGCGAGGATTTTCCAACCCCTCTCAATCCCCTTATTGCCGAGATTATTTTCTCTTCCCTTATAGTTTTTGATAATTCCTCTGAAACCGGTCTTAGCGTTTCTACTGCTTTTTCTCTGCTAACCCTCTCGGAATGGGATAATACCCTCGTAAAATCGTTTTCGTCCATAAGGGTATTAGAACGATACCCTTTATAAATATTTGTTTCCATTTGGAAATAAAAAATATTAATTTTGTTTCCTTTTGGAAACAATTATTTTTATGGGTTCCGAATTAATTATTTTTTTAATTTTTTTTCGTTTGGAAACAAAAACATATAATTTTGTTTCCATTTGGGGACAAATTTGCAAAAATTGTCCGCATTGGAAATTTTGAATTTCCAATACAAAAATAAAATTGCTGCACAAAATCTCGAACTCTTATCGGTAGATTTATAAATATTAACGAAAATGTTTTCAATGGTGAACCCCCATGCTATCAAGCTTCCTTAATGTGTTTAAAACAGAAATGAAAAAACCAGAAGAAAAGCCAGAAGAAGAGATGAAAAAATCGTCTTCTGCCGAGGAATTCGTTAAAACACCAGAAGCAAAAGAATTTATAGAAAAGTGGGCGACAAAAAAGGATAAGGAAGGAAGACGACTATATACGAAAAGAGGTATTACGGATCTAATTACGACTATTTATCAAGTGCCGGGATTGGATACCAACAAAAAAATATTGGAGACTGCAGACAGAATTCTTACCAAACTTCGTGGAATGGACGGATTACAGGGTTTTCTTGCAGGATGGAAGGCTAAGTCCGAAGGTTTGATGAAGGGCATAGCGTCTATATTGAAAAAGGCTGCTTGAAAATGGGAGACGTCGAAGACAACGAAGAAAAGAAAAAAAAGAGCGAGGAAGAACTTATAAAACAGGGAATATGCCCTGTCTGCAAAGCAAAGTTGAAGCATGTTGAGGGATGTCTCGAATGCCCAAACTGCGGTTGGAGCATCTGCCTTGAAGCATAACTCTCCTGTTGCTTAGGTTATTCTTCTGTGCTAAGGTTTTACTATCTTTCTTCTGTTATACGGAGCGACGAAGCGGACTTAGTAGGTCTTAGACACGCTTCGTCAGTCGATAAGGTTTTTCTTCTGTACTCAGGTTTTACTTTTTTTCTTCTGTTATACGGAGCGACGAAGCGGACTTAGTAGGTCTTAGGCACGCTTCGTCAGTCGATAAGGTTATTCTTCTGTACTCAGGTTTTACTTTTTTTCTTCTGCTATACGGAGCGACGAAGCGGACTTAGTAGGTCTTAGGCACGCTTCGTCAGTTGATAAGGTTTTTCTTCGGAAAAACGCGGAGGGGGACACCCCCTCCTCATTTTTACCGTTTATTCTGATCCTCCCCCGTTTATTTTTCTTAGGCGCGCTTCGTCAGTTGCTTAGGTTATTCTCCTGTGCTAAGGTTTTACTATCTTTCTTCTGCTATACGGAGCGACGAAGCGGACTTAGGTTTTCTTAGGCGCGCTTCGTCAGTTGATAAGGTTTTTCTTCTGTGCTCGGGTTTTACTTTTTTTCTTCTGCTATACGGAGCGACGAAGCGGACTTAGTAGGTCTTAGGCACGCTTCGTCAGTTGATAAGGTTTTAAAGGTTTTGTTAAGTTGTAAAAAGTGTATTTTGTGGCAGTATACAGTTGACACTGGCCTTTAGATGTTTTTATTGTGTATTTACACATTATAATTTTTAATTTTTGAATTTTTTTAACAATAAATTTGCTTTTTCTTATAGGAAACCATAAAATATTTAAATAAAAGCGGTATTATAAATAGCATAGGTGTCTAAAAATGGAATTAAAAGAATATAAGAAAAATAAATGCGATAAATGCGCGACTTCCTTACGCCTGTTTAGATATCTCCTTACAGTTGCAAGAAGAAGCGGTGCACCAAAGATAAGAGTGGGATTCTTAATAACGAACGGAAAAAATGTTGCGCTAATTAAAAGCAATCACAGAAGGGAGACCATCCACCTCCTCCCTTCCTGTGATGTATGTTGCGAGGCGGACGGAAAGGATATAGAAAAAACAATAAAAAGAACTGCAGAAAATCTAGGATTCGAAAAGATTTCTATAGTAAAATATCTGGGATGCAAGGACCACGTTTCCGAGGATAGTACGCCAATAAAATGTTTTTACTTTGCGGTTAACGCTTTTCCGAGAAGGATTTCGAAGGAATTGGCGTGGATAGCAAAAAGTAATATTATGGATATGGACATTTCAAGAATAGAAAGACGCATAATTCTCAGATATCTCGATATAGAGGGTCATTGAGCGGCATCGCAATTTAAAAATCTTTCCTCTTATATCTCTCTAAACTTCTTATAAAAAGAAGCGACCCGGCGAATAGGTAGGGCTAGTGCGCTTTACCTAAAACAATACTGGGCTACGCATGGAAAAATGGTGTAGATACTATGGTAGATAAACGAAAGCCAAGAAGGGGCTCTATGGCACATAGGCCGAGAAAGAGAGCAGATACACAGAACGTAAGGGTCAGATGGCAGAGTGCAGAGGAGAAAAGAGTCCTGGGCTTCGCTGGATATAAGGCAGGAATGATTCACGTCTCGCACATAGACCAGAGGGAATCTCCGACTAAAGGACAAGAGATAGTAAGCGCAGCGACCGTAGTTGAAGTTCCGCCGCTTGTCGTATATGGTATAAGATGTTATGATGATACCAATTCCATAGGAGATATAATTGCAGATGACGAGAAGATATTGAAGAAGGCAGGCATAAAAACGAGAAAGAAAAGCGAGATAGATGAAAAACTTATCAAGGATGTTAGACTCCTTGTGTTTGCTCAACCTGAAAAGACAGGATTCGGAAAGAAGCATATAGAGAAGTTGGAGATAGGATGCGGAGGAAAGGATGTAAAAGAAAAACTAGAATATGCAAAAACACTTCTAGGAAAGGAATTAAGGATATCTGATGTTTTTAAGCCCGGCGAGTTCGTTGATGCAAGTGCCGTAACAAAAGGAAAAGGATGGCAAGGACCTGTTAAGCGATTTGGTGTCTCTATTCAGAGAAGAAAGGCGACTGGGAAGAGAAGGCACGTAGGAACGCTCGGGCCGTTTCATCCGGCTTATGTTGCCTATACTGTTCCGCAAGCCGGCCAGATGGGCTATCATAAGAGAACCGAATTTAACAAGGAGATACTTAAAATAGGAGGAAACCCAGATGAGATAAACCCGTCGAGCGGTTTTGATGGCTACGGATTTGTGAAAAACGACTATGTAGTAATACGCGGTTCTCTACCAGGACCTACAAAGAGAATGATAAAGCTAAGGCTTGCGGTTAGAAAGCACGATGCACCAAAAGAACCGCAGGTTATTTATATCTCCAGTAGCAAAGTAAGGTGATTTTCATGAAAGGAACATTATATTCACTTGAAGGAAAGGTCGTGAAAGAGATAGACCTGCCAAATTTCTTTGAAGAAAGCCTTAGACCAGATATCATAAAGCGTGCCGTGCTCAGCGAAGAGAGCAAAACCTATCAACCAAAAGGAAATTATAGATTCGCAGGGCTTGAGACCTCTGCTAGATATCGCGGAAGAGAAGGAGACTACGGTTCGATATCAAACAGGGGAATATCGCGAAGGGCGCGCGAGGTTCTTCCGAAGGGAAGATTCGGAAAGGTAAAGAGAATACCTGGCTCTGTGAAGGGAAGAAGGGCTCATCCGCCAAAACCAGAGAAGAAAATAGCAGAAGAGATAAATAAGAAGGAATACAAGAAAGCACTGAAGAGTGCGCTTGCCTTTACTGCGGATAGAAAAACTGTTTGCAGAAGAATGCATGTTGATATAGAAATGCCATTGCCCATAGTAATAGAAAATTCGCTCGAGAAGATTACAAAAACCAAGGATGTTGTAAATGTATTGAAGGCGTTGAATATGGGGCCGCTTCTAGAAAAGGCAAAGAAAAACGGTTCCAAAGGACCGCTTATTATAGTATCTGGTGAAGAGGGCAAGCCCAAGGCTGCCTTAAATATACCTGGTGTGGACGTGGTAAGCGCGAAATCGCTTATGGTAAGACACCTCGCACCCGGTGCAAGTCCTGGAAGGATCGCCATATTCACTGAAAAAGCGCTTGAGGTGTTAAATGAAAGATTCGCTAAGGTTGAGGTGAAATAAAATGATACTCATAGCTCCGATTAAAACCGAAAAGTCTATCGAAAAGATAGATAGCGAGAATTCCATCCGTTTTCTTGTGGCGCTCGAAGCCACTAAGAAGCAAATAGCGGAAGAGGTTGAGAAGACATTTTCCGTAAAGGTCGCGTCGGTAAAGACGCTAATAACTCCGGATGGTAAGAAGCACGCGATAGTTCGGCTTAAGAAGGAGTTTAAGGCAGATGATGTTGCTGCGAAGCTAAAGATGGTAGCATAGCATAAGGACGGGTGCATTGAAAATGGGAAAAAGGATTAAGTCTAGAAAAAGAGGTGCGGGTTCGCCGAGATACCGCTCGCCGAAAAAAAGGTACAAGGTAGACCTAAGGTATAGAAATTACGATGATATAGAAAAGACAGGGGTTCTTACTGGTAAGGTGTTAGATTTTGTAGACGACCCTTCAAGAAGCGCCATCCTAATGGCGGTCGGTTATGATAACGGAGAAAGAGGATATCTTCTTGCTCCAGAGGGCATAGCAATCGGGGACACGCTCGATATAGGTGTTCAGGGAAAATTAAGATTGGGAAGTGTTCTTCCGCTTTACAGGATTCCGGATGGAACATACATATTCAATATTGAAAAGACTCCGGGTGATGGAGGAAAGATGGTCAGGGCCGCAGGCTCCTATGCTACAGTTGTTTCTAAAGAAAAAAATATTGTTTATATACGCCTACCGAGCAAAAAAACAATTGCTGTTTCTGGAGAGTGCAGGGCGCAACTCGGAGTTGTCGCTGGTGGAGGGAGGCTTGATAAACCTCTTCTAAAGGCCGGCAACTCTTATTATAAACACAAGGCACAGAACAAGCTGTGGCCAGTGCCGAGAGGAGTTCACATGGCTGCCTATTCCCATCCGCACGGAGGAAAGCAGCATCATGTCGGAAAGCCGACAACCGTTTCGAGAGGAGCACCTCCAGGTGCAAAGGTTGGCCATATAGCCGCCCGTATGACCGGAAGGAAGAAGGGAAAGAAGGCTGGACAACCTGAGATAGGTGCTGAAAAGACAGGTGAAGGTTAATGGTAACAGTAAGAAAGGATATGTGGAAGGGTATAGAGGAAGACAAACTTGCTTCTTTAAGTCCAGAGGAATTTATGAAAAGGATGACTTCGAGAAGCAGAAGAACACTAAAAAGACTGAAGTACAATCAAAGGCTTAAAAAATTCATAGAGAAGGTAAGTAAGATAAAGAAGAGCAATCCTAAGAAAATAATAAAAACACAGATAAGAGATGCAGTAATCCTTCCTGATTGGGTCGGCCTTGCATTCAGCGTGCACAACGGTAAGGAGTACAAGCGCGTTGACATAACGCCATTCATGGTAGGAAAACGCCTTGGTGAATTTGTACATACAACAGGAAGGGTTATACATTCTGGTCCGGGTGTGGGGGCTACAAGAGGCTCCAAGTTCGTACCGTTAAAGTGATGCGCTATGAAAGGCTATTCAATTGAATTTGAAAGAGAGAATTATCCGCGTGCTAGGCTCGAAGGTGTGGATGCGTCCTACAAGGATCTGTCAGAGGTCTGCGGAAGGATAAGAGGAAAGGACGCTGAATGGGCAAAGAATTTCCTTTCGTTAGTTTCTGCCGGCAAGCTTCCAGTGCTTTACAAAGGGCATAATAAAAAACTTGGGCATAGGCGTGAGCTTGGAGGAAAAAAGGGGAGATATCCAAAAAAAGCAGCGGCTGCTGTCCTGAAAGTTCTTATGAGCGCGATTGCGAATGGAAGGAGTAACGGAATGGGGGAGAAATATAAGATAGTGCATGCTGCTGCGAACAAGAAAAACATATATGGAAGGGTGGCTCCAAAAGGGAGATGGGCTCGTTCCGATTACGAGACTTCACGCATCGAAATAATGCTAGAACCCCTTGAAGCTATTCCAAAGGGAGTAGAAGTTGTTCCTCCGCAAAAGGAAGAACCCGAAAAGGAAGCAAAGGTGGAGAAAGCAAAGGAGGAAAAGAAAGAGGTGGCTAAATAATGTTATACGAAGAAAAACTGATAGAAGAGCCGTTCAATAGATATAAGCTTATGAAATTTCTTGAGAAAAAACTCGACCGCGCAGGGCTTGCAAATGTCGATGTTCAGAGAACACCTATTATGACAAGGATAACAATAGAGGTCATGAACCCGGCTAGGATAATAGGGCGAAGGGGCAGATTTATCAACGAACTTACTGAAACGATAAAGCAGGAATTTAAGATAGACAATCCACAGATAAGCGTAGTAGAAGTACGCGAACCAAGCCTCGAGCCTAGAATAGTCGCAAAGAAGGCTGCGAGATACATAGAGACAGGGAAAAAGGTAAGGGCGGTTTTGCATTTCATGCTCAGAGAGGTAATGCGAGCAGGAGCAATAGGCGCTGAGATAGTTGCAGCAGGAAAGATAGGAGCGAAGGGAGCAAGGGCTAAGTCCCTCAGGGTCTCTGCCGGATACATTCCAAAAGCAGGAGAACCGACAAGGCTCGTGAAAGAGGCGCATATAAACGCTAATACAAAATCTGGGGTAATCGGGGTGTTGGTAAGAATAGCCCCTCCGGGAACCGTTTTCCCAGGAAAGAAGGCGGCTCCGATAACCTTGCCGAAGGTCATAGAAAGCGCAACAGAGATAACACAGGCCGAGGAGGAGGGCGCTGAAAATGAAAAGGAAGATAGTGAAAAAGAGAAAAAATACGTCCCACGCAGACCTGCTGGAAAGAGGTAGTTTTTATGGCGGTCATAAAAAAGAACGAACTTAGTACGATGTCGCGAAAGGCGATAGAAGAGAAGATTTTGGAACTCAAACGCACTATTCTAGAGCTTCATGGGGAAGGAAAAAAGGAAAAGGTAAAACCGCTTAAGAAGGCGATAGCTAAATTAAAAACCATGCTATCTTTAAGTGAAAAAAACCAAGGTTTAAATATCCCATCGAAATAGAATAATTATACTACACAAAACGGGTGAATGAAAAGAAATGGGAGAAAGATGCCCTAAATGCGGAATGCCGAAGGACCTTTGCGTTTGCGAGGTTCTGGAAAAGGAAGGAGTAACGAAGATAAAGGTTTATACGACAAAGAAGAAATTCAAAAAACTCGTTACAGTTGTGGAAGGAATAGACGCAGCACAGATAGAGCAGACTGCAAAAAACCTAAAGCAGAAGCTTGCCTGCGGCGGAACTGCTAAGGAAGGAGCCATAATTCTCCAAGGGGACCATAAGAAAAGAGTCCCTGAACTTTTAAAAGAAATGGGGTACCCGCAGGAAAGCATAGAAGTGAGCTGAAGCGCATTTGTATGAGAACCAAAAAGAATATCCTTTACTCCACTTTTATTGGGCTAAATGTAGAAATAGTAAACAGCTCTCAACATGCGCTTATTGGAACAAAGGGAAGGATAGTGGACGAGACAAAAAATCTAATAATCATAGAAAAAGAGAATGGAAAGGAAGTAAAACTTCCGAAGGTTGCATGCACATTTCGGCTTACGCTGGATGATGGCAGCACTGTAGATATCGAAGGAAAGCGTGTAGCCTTTAGACCGCACGAAAGACCAAAGAAGGTGTAATCTATGCAAAGAATTTATTTTACGAAAAACGAAAATAACAAAAGGATTGTAAAGGTATTAAAAAAGAAGTTTGGATTTAGATGCATCCCAGTAAAGACAAGCGGCGCTCAAGAATTTTTGCCAAAAGTCAAGGGAAAGGCCGTCCTACTTTGGGGAGATGGAAATGAGCATACCTTATCCTATTTCTTCGAGAAAAGGGCAAAATACGGCCGCGCCCTTAAGATAGGAGTGGATGCACACACAGACATGACGAAATATGATGAATTAAACTGCAGTAGTCATTTCCACTATAGCGGAATCAGAGACCACGACGTATTTGTTTATCTTCCACACTGGAGGGGAATTCAAGTCGGCGATGGGATATCGTTAAAGAAACGCGGGGAGGAATACTCGCATAAACATATATCCATAGATTTAGATTTCTTGGGAGATTTTCCTGTAGAAAGACATTTTTCTTGCGGTACTGGCACTCTCGATGCAATCTTGGAATTGCTAAACAACGAGCTTGATAAGAAGGTTGTGAGATTTGATATAGGCGGATTAAAGCACAACGCTAATAGCGAAGAATTCAAAAAAGGATTAGAGGTCTACCTGAAAATATTTGAGATTCTCAATAAAAATTATTAGCCCCTAGGGAGATTTTAAAAGACAGCCTTCCAAATCTATTCTATGCTTTCTATAACCTTTCTAGGCACAAGTGGTTCTATTCCGACAGTAGAGAGAAGCATGCCTGCAATCGCATTAAAATATGAAAAGGAACTTTTTCTTTGGGATTGCGGGGAGTGCGCTCAACGCCAGATGATGAAATATAAAATAGGTTATGGAAGTATAAACGCCGTATTTATTACCCATCCGCATCTAGACCATTATCTTGGATTGTTTGGATTGATGGAAACGCTTAGACTATCTCTTCCTTCCAGTAAAAGAATCAAATTATTCGCAGGGAGCGAACTTGTTGAACCTATGAAAAAGAGATACGAGTTTGTCGAGACAGAAGTACTAAGAAGAGGCGCTCTCTATAAAGGTTATGGCTTTACTGTTGAGGCATTTCCAGTAAGGCACTGCAGGGGCGCGTATGGTTTCGTCTTTCGGGAGGACGACAAAATAAAATTTTATGAGGAAAAGGCACACGCACTTGGGCTTCGGGGAAGGATGTTTACTGAGATACAGAAAAAGGGCTATGTTGTTACTGATAAGGGTAGGGTAAATTTGGAGGAAGTAAGCTGGGTAAAAAGAGGACTTAAGGTTGTGTACAGCGGCGATACCTTGCCGTGCACTTCTCTATTAGAAGCCGCAAGAGACGCGGACCTCTTCATCTGTGAAGGAACATTCGACGGGTCTATGAAAAAAGAGGCTGAAGAACGGATGCACACCACCATGGAAGACGCCGCTATGATAGCGAACAAAGCGAATGTAAAGAAGCTTGTTATAACACACATAAGCCCTCGATATTCGGACAGCGAAGAATTGAAAAAACTTGAGGCCAGGGTAAAAGAAATATTCGAAAATACTGTGTTCGCGCATGATGGCATGAAAATAGAATTGAAATAAAGAGGTGCGTGGTTTTTATGAAAGCAATCTATACAATTATGGGGTTGTTTTTGATAGGATTTCTTATTGCAGGTTGTGTGCAGCAAACAAAAAGTTCAAACGTGACCGGCATGCCAAATCCAGCTTCGGTAAACTGTGTAAACAAAGGATATTATCTAGAAATAAGAGAGGGTGCAGATGGAGAATACGGCGTATGCAAATATGCTGGATGGGAATGCGAAGAATGGGCCTTGTACAGGGGAGAATGCTGTCTTCAAGATAGCGACTGCGCCTGCCCTAATGGAACCGGAAGATGTGAAAATACCAAATGCATCTGCAGCATTACTGAGGAAGAAAAAGGGAATGCGACTACAACAAAAGAGAACGGCAGCGTAGAATGCCAAGACTGTTGTTTTAAGGACAGCGATTGCGCTTGCACAAATGGAACTGCAAGATGCAAAGAAAACAGGTGCATATGTGAAATTTCAATCCCTAATCCGGTTGAAACTCTTCCTCCTAAATCAAACAAAACAGTTGGGGAGTTCCTTGACTACGGACTTAATTGGGCAAACTCTGAATTTTACGCTGCGCATCCCAGCGGGGAATACTCAATAGAGACATACCGATGGATAATAGGAAATGTAGACATGAAGCCGAATGAAATTCCAATCGGTAACACTGATCTTGAGAGGGCTATTCTTTTCAATGACGAAAGAGCAAGGAATATAAGGGGTTTTGCATTTCGAATCTACACTCCAAAAGATGGCGGGAGGGGAGAAGGCAAGGGAATTGTTGTTTTCAATGCGCAGACAACTCTTCTAGATCGATATTACATAAATAATCAACTCGATCTCAACATAGCATTTTACCCATTCAACAAGAATCTCTTTGATTGCAAAATTTTAGAAAGAGAGTACTATCTTGCTGGCGATGGAAGCTATATTACAATCTACCTTTTTGAATGCGAGGATAGCGGATCATTTGTGACGTGATACTTTCTGCAAATATTTTTAAGCCCTTACACAGATTCTAAAGCATGCAGGCTGTAGAGCAACAGAACGTAAAGCAATCTTCAGAAAAAAGCATGGCATCGCAGAAGATTGCTGCATATGTGGCATTGGCGCAGCAAGATGAAAAGTTGTTAGGGGCATTTATAGTTTTCCTCGGTAGCCTCTTTCTTTTAGGCACTGCACCGTTCTATCCTATTTATCTCATTCCGCTACTCGCGTTTTTATGCGGCGCGGTTTCATATTTTACCAGACCGCCGTTTGGAGTTATTCTTGGAATGCTCTTAGCCCTGCCTGCCGTACTTTATCAATCACCCGTTTTCGGCTGGATATTCATAATAATCCTAACGATAACTATCTTCGAAGTATTTGAAGGCTGGCTCATAATCGCAGTTCTCGAAATCCTGATAACCGCTCCTTTTGCTTTCGGTCAGTTGCCCTTTCTCGGCCTAGTAACGATCTTAGGAATGGTTATGGCGGCCCTTCATTTCGGCTCGAGGAAGAGCATACTTATAGCAGCCCCATCCCTTCTTATGATACTCCTTCTCTCCTCTTTATGGCTTATAGAAAACAGCGCGTTTTTTCCTCTTAACATGGAGCTTTACAAGCCTGGAAGACCAGAACTTATGTTTTCTAAGAGTTCGGTCGGCATAGATAGAATTTTTGATGCATTCGGAGATGCGCTCGGGGGTTTCGCTAGTTTCGATAATCTTGCAAAGTTTTTTACTTCGATTGGATGGGTTGGGGGAAATATTGCTCTTATACTATTTCAAGACTCCGGAGTGATACAAATCATAGGTTGGAGCCTCGTGCTTTATCTAATAAGTATTCTCTCTGCGCGAATAAGCAAAAGACCTCAGTTTTTTTCAGCACTTGCTCTCCTTCTGCTTCTTCCATTCTATTATGTTGCCGGTATAATATCCGGGACGGGGCTGAAGATGGAATTTTTGGTGACCGTAGTATTTTCCATAATTCTGCTCGGCGTATTGGAGGAGATCGGAGTATCTATATCTAGAGAAACTGAACTTGAAAGAATAGAAAGGATGAAGGCATACGGAAAGTTTGGTATGACTGATATAGGAGTAGAAGGTAAAGAAAGGCTCGCTGATGTAGGTGGATACGACGACATCAAGAACGAACTTAGGGAAGCAATAATAATGCCTTTGGAGAAGAAGGAAATTGCATATACATACGGCATAAAGCCGCCAAGCGGGATTCTGCTATTCGGTCCTCCTGGAACAGGAAAAACAATGCTCATGCGCGCGCTCGCAAGAGAGATGAAGTATAATTTTATAGAAGTAAAATGTTCGCAGATAATCAGCATGTGGCTTGGCGAATCTGAGAAGAATATCGCTGAGGTATTTGCAACTGCAAGAAAAACGGCACCAACAATATTATTCTTTGATGAAATCGATTCTATAGGAGCAAAGAGGGAGGAAGCCGAAACCCACGAGGCTATAAAGAGAACCCTCACAACCATGCTGCAGGAAATGGACGGGGCGGTGAAATCGAAAGCGAGCGTTATAGTTATAGGTGCAACAAATGTTCCAAACAAGCTCGACCCAGCTCTTCTTAGACCAGGGCGATTTGACAAGATAATATACATGAGGCTTCCGGATGCGAAGGAAAGAGAAGACATATTTAGGGTTTCTATAGGAAAACTTCCAATCGCTAGCGATGTCGATTTCGCTGTCCTTGCGAAAAAAACAGAGCGGTTCTCTGGCGCGGATATAAAGAATGTTGTTACTGAGGCTAAAAGGCTTGCGGCAAAGGAAGCGCTTTCAACAGGACGGGTAGTACCGCTGCGGATGGAGCATTTTCTTTCAGTTCTAAAGTCATTGAAACCGAGCGTTACCCTCGCGCAGCTTGAAGATTACGAAAGATTCAGAATGGATTTTGAGAGAAGGATTGGTCTGGCTGAAGAGAAAAAGCCAGAGGAAAAAGAGGTTAAATGGGAGGATGTAGCAGGTCTGGACGAGGTAAAGAAAGCGCTGTTGGAAGCAATAGAGATACCGCTTCTTCACGAAGATTTGATGAAGAAATTTAAGGTTAAGCCAAGCAAGGGAATACTTCTCTTCGGTCCTCCTGGAACAGGAAAAACGCTCATCGCAAAAGCAGCCGCAAATGAACTTAATGTCTCCTTCCAGTCAATCAGTGGCGCAGAGGTTATGAAAAAGGGTTATCTTCAGGCAGTAACCGTAATTAGAGATGTGTTTAACAGAGGAAGGGAAAACCCACCAGCAATAATATTCATAGATGAAATAGAAACGTTCGCGCCGGCGCGTGGCGGAGGAGCATCAGAGATAGTAGGTCAATTACTAACCGAGATGGATGGATTAAAGGAGCTAAAGGGCGTAATGGTTATCGCCGCTACGAATAAACCAAGCATGCTCGACCCTGCTATTTTAAGACCGGGAAGATTTGATAAGATATTTTACATTCCTCCTCCTGATGAGAAGACGAGGGAGAAACTCTTTGCTATTCATCTTGGAGAATTTGCATCTGGAGTGGACCTTGCAGAACTCGCCGGAGTTACTGAGGGTTTCACTGGAGCGGATATCGCTTCTGTATGCCAAGAAGCAAAGATGGCTGCTCTTAGAGCAAAGATAACTGGAAAGGAGCAGAAGATAACTACTGAAATGCTTCTTAGTATATTGAAGGGAAGAAGACCATCTGTCACAAGAGAGATGTTATTAGAATACGAAGATTTCCTTGAGAGGTACGGAGAAAGGAAGTAAAAATTTCTAGCGTCAGAGCATCAGTCCATTGAGCGGAAAATTTCTATCGCGTTTTTTACCCCTTCTATTTTTCTTCCAACAGGATCATTTTTCATAATAAAACGGTATTTGAAAAGACTGCGGAGGGCAAGCGCAACTGCAAGGTCGTCTTTTGTAAGCGCAACGTCAAGTAATTCAATTAATTTTTGATCAAGTAATTTTTGAAGCAATTCCTTCTCCTTTTGTTCTTTGGATTGCAAACTGGCTTTCTCCCGCTCGGCGAACTCCCTTATTTTTCCTTCGCGCCATGCCTTCAGAGCGCCCAACCAGTAATTGAATTCTTCCTTGGTTATCATGCGCTTTACGACGTAAAGTTCGATTATGGTTGTCGTTTCACCGAAATCCCAGTTATCTTGCTCCTTGAATGTGATGGTTGAAAGAAGATCGAGGAGCATTCTTTTTTCTTCTTCAGGAAGACTCGCCTTTGCAACTTTTTCTTTCAAATTTTTCAAGTCTTCAAGTTCTTGCGGCATGACGCTTCTCTCGTACGACATCCTCAGGAATGTCGCCGCCCAAAAGTTCGGCCCTATCTTTTTAGTGAATTCCTTGAACGGTCCACCTTTTTTATCTTCTGTTTTTCCTTCCTTATTATTATTTCCACCCCTTGCAGGCGGGAACTTGATTAATTCCCCCATCGAAAACCACCACGAATTACGAAATAATCACGTATTACAATTTTCTCTAGGGATGCGTAGATTTTAAATCAAAATGCTCGCATATGTACACATATTACAATTTATACTTGCCATTTTTAAATCTTTTTATGCTAATTATACTCTGTTCAATTTGGTATGGGATAGCCATGCAAGAAAAAAAAGTGCAATCTACAAATGATCCGAAGAAAGGGTTCGATGATGACATAGTTTGGAAAAAGCGTGGAAAGCCGTTGTATGAAAAAAAACTTAAAAGAGAGCTAACTCCAGAAGAAGAGAAGAAATACAAAGACGAGTGGTCCATCTTTGCCAAAACCAGGGATGGACAATGGGAGATGTATGGGAAGCCAACATATGAAAAAAGACTTGGAAGAGAGCTAACTCCAGAAGAAGAGAAGAAATACAAAGACGAGTGGATCGATCAGTGCTTTTCCGAAGAAGAGGAAGGAAAAGAAGTCAACAGAGAAAAAGTAATTAAAAGTCTGGAGCGCACGGTTGGGAAAGAAATGGATGAAGAGCTCAAACAACTACTTAATATCCCTCCCTCTCTTTACAAGGATAGAGGAAACACCTACGTTGCATTTTCAAAGGATGAAAAGCCAGGTTCTGCTTCCACCACTCGCTACTTTTTCATGCCCTTCTTTGTGGCAAGAGGATTGACACCCGTACCATCGAAAGAGCATTATGTAATAATGATAAGTGAAACGACTAGTCAGGGTTACATAACATTCTTTGATGGCAGCAGAAGGGTAGCCGTAAAGGCCTTAGTTTATTCTTATTATGATGAAGATGTAAGAGGGTGGAAGGAATTAAAAGAAGGATTAAAAAGGGCTCTTGAGGCAGTTAAAGAAGAGCCTGAAAACATTATTATAGCGTACGAATCAGGCATCAAAAAATTTGATATTACAAAGAAAGAGTTGCTCTAGTTTTCTATTCTTCTGGAAATTCTTTAACAAATCTACTTTTTAACAGGTATCTTCTTGATCATATTTTCTTCCGCCAAGTTGAATGAAGGTTCCAAAACGACCGATTCAAGTTTGTTTGGCCCCATCTGAAGCAGGTATTCAAGGCAGCTTATACCTCCCGTCTCTACAACCGGCACTCCAAGCTTGGCCCCTCCACCAATTTCGGCTATAATCGTATCACCGTATCTTTTGACTGCCACTGCGCTTTCTCTAAGCTCTGGCGGAATCTCTTCTTTGAAGGAATAAACCTTGAACTTTCTTGGTTCGATTACTCCCACAGAAAGCGGTATTGTGCGGTGTGACTCCGGTACCTTTTCCCAAGGTACCATATACCTTTCCTCCCCCTCGTATGGCATTAAGGCATCAAAAAACTCATTTTTTGTTTTTACCTTCTTACCCTCTTTGTATAACATAAAGACATCACCGCTTTTCCCAGCCCTCTCGAGAATTTCAAAAGCAGCGACATTCATAGCAGTAAGTTTTTCATGAGGAATGTACAAAAAATCCTTTCCTGCAAACGACACCACCTCGGCCCCATTCTTCATGAGTAGAGCAATCTCATTTGGCCATAATTTTTCTTTGAGTATTATCCTGCCTCCATTTTCTTTTCCTTCCTTCTCTCCTTTTACCAGCTCATATAATCTTCCATGGAGCTCCTCTAACTTAACGCTATTTACTATCCGCTCGCCCTTTGCAATAAATGGGGTTCTGCCAGTGATATCACTAGCCCTGTATGTGTCCTCTCCTCCAAAAGGCATTTTCAGTTCTATACTTTTTCCTGCTGTTATTTGATCAGCAAGGTCTTTTAGTTCGATGGCCAGCCCAATTGGTTTGCCGTCGTGTTTCTTAAACGCTGCGGTTAGAACATCCTTGTATTCAGGTTTCGAAAGTTCTGTTATCCCACTCTTCCATCCTTCAGCAAAAGGAGCATATATCTCTTTCATAAACGATGTGATTTCCTCTGATGTGCTTGGCTCTCGGCCTTTCATCAGTATAAAGAGCGTCTTAAAAACTCTTTTGTAATCCTCATTTCCAAAACGTTCCTTGATCGTCTCGAACGATGCTTCTCTAGCTGTCAATTCCGCAGTTGGTATAAACTCCATCGGATAGGTTCCGACAGTATCAAGGTCTATATGCCCAAATTTGTAAATATAGTATGTCCCATTTTCTTCTTCGACAAAATGACCCTGCTTCTTTAGTAGTTTTGCATCTTCGGGTTTAAGGACTCTCAGTTTCATAAACCAGGCATTACCTTCGTGTCTGTCCCAGAACCCTGCGGCAAATGCCTTCCCCTGCATCTCCCCTAGCTCCTTAAGAAATTCTTTTTGATGTTCCTCGAAAAACTTAGTCAATTCGGGGCTTGCTTTTAATTTGGAAAGAGGTTCGGCAGCAACTGTCTCTACCTTTATGCTCTTTCCAGCAAGCGTTATTTTCCCTTTAAACTCCCTTATGTTCGTAAGAATTCCATAATTTCCCTTTACGCCAATAGATGTAGTATAGCTGAATTCTTTTCCATCGCTACCGAAAGCAATAACATCTGGAGCAGGAATACCAATCCTCTTCGATATTTTGCTGCCAAGCGCATCAGGCACACAGCTTACCCTTCTTACATAGAAATCTGTTATTCGTCCTTTTGGGTCTACCACAGAAATTCTGTAAGCGCCGAGGAGACCATTTACAAACTCTATTTCAGTAATCCTCCCTCCCTTGATTATTCCTTGTATCTCTGTTAGTAGTTTTCCATCCAAAAGGATACTCCAAAGATGATGGTCATCAGCTAGATTCTGGAATTTTGTATACTCTTCATTCCTAGCAGCCGGCAATTCTTTCAACTCTATTCCAAGATTGTCCGCTACCTTCTCTTTCGCAATCACTTTCGTAAGGCTTTTTTCGTAGGCATCGCGCAAAGTGCCATCTTTAAGGCCATATGTTTTTTCTATACTTTTCCCAGCGGTGCTGATGGCTGCTTCAAATTCGATTAGAAAAGCAAGGTTTTTTTCATCTTTAGCAAGTTTACAATAACGGAGTAGGTCAGATTTTTCCTCTTTAGACATCCTTAGATATATGTTGATTAAGTCACCTGCTTCTCTTTCAAATCGTGCCTTCGTTAATGCATCCATGAGTCCGGGATATACTTTCTTCAAAGCGGTTTCAAGTTCGATTTTTTCTGAATCTTCTTTTCCAAACACCTTTTCTTCGATTATCGGAACCTTACCTACCTCCTCGGTTGGTGCCATCTCCACCGTTTTCGCCGCGGTGATCTCTTTCTTTGTAACCTTTGTAACTGGTAGTGGTTTCTTTTTCACCGGAGCTTTTTCGGTAACCATCTCTCTTGTTGGCAGCCATGTGCGAAGAGTCCCTGAAACAGAGAAAATCGGTATTGGCACAGTTGTACCTTCTACTTCTATCCTTACCGGGAGCTCTTCCACAGCCTTTACCTTCTCTTTCGCCTTTTCCAACCCAGTCTTAAGAAGTTCCTTCATTTCTGGTAATTCGGACTTCTTAAGTTGGGTGTTGATTGCGTCCTCGCTTACGAACTCGCCTGTCAGTCTTCTAAACGCAGGTACTTTCTTTCCCATATAAGTCATAAGAGGCTTTTTTGCAGCTGTATGGAACAGCGGAAGGGCAAACATTACCATGTTGGCTATACCCTCCTCGTATCGGCCTTCCTTAAACATCTGATATGTTGAATATCCGCCATGCACCGCAAGGGTTGTGCCTATCATTCCTTCTGTAACATTTAACGTTGTATTTGCAATTTTTGCCCCTAAGGTCGCTGTTTCCATGCCCAATCCAATTGCTCCGCGGAATGCAAGCGCTGACGCGGCAAGCATGAGTCCTGTGCTCCACGATATCTTATTCGTAATCTCATATTCCTTCACCGCTGTCTCGACCGCCATTGCTGTAAAAACGGCTGGGAAAAAACCTGGAATAAAGGTTGCGGCCGTCTTTAGTAGAGAATTTATTAACTCTGCGTGTTCTATTTTTTTAGCAAGGGTTTCGGAATCGCGCGCAACCGCATCTTTGTATTCTTTCACTGTCGCAGAAGATAGGAGCCCTTCTTTTTTCCCAGTTATCTTGGCGATGTAGTGATTGTTAAGATATTTTGTAAGCAGCATAATATCTTGCTGAAGACCAGCCTCCTTTGTCGCAAAAAGTTTGTCATCTGTTGCAAGAACCGCTCTTAGCCCGTTATGAAGCGTCCCGTTTAGTTCCCATACATCCTTAGTATCCTCGGCTTTGGCGCACTTATCGTAAATTGTTGTAAAGCCTTGCTTGAAAAATGTAAGTTTCTTCTCTTCTTCCTGGTAGGGAAGTCTCTCTAAATCAAGTAGTGCTATCGCGCCAATCACATTGTATATTCCTTTTTCATACTGTTCCTTTGCTCCCTTTGATTCCGATCCTTCCTTGATAACAAACTCAAGACTTTTTTTCATATTTGTGGTCGCTTTATTTAGAGATTCTATCGCAGTCCCTTTTCTCGCTGGGTCGACAGCACTCATTTTCAACGCTAGTACATATTGCTCATATGCTTTGATATTACCAAAAAGCAGAGTGGCAGTTGATACTGTTCCAATTACATCTTTCTTTTCAGCAGAGAACTTTTGTAGGCTTAAGAAGAACTTCTCTGTCTTCTTTTCATCAACCCTCCCGCTTTCATAATCCTTTTTTACGCTCTTTAATTCATTAAGAAGAATTTCAGAATCGCTGGTTACATTCTCTATTTTTTTAACAATTCCCTTAACCTGCTCTGGAAATTCTGAGACGTACTGTTTTAGTCCTTCCTTATACCCTTCCATAACTTTTGACGTCGCTTTCAAATCGCTTTCTATCTCATCGAGCTTCGCGAGCATGTTCTTCTTGACATGCTTGTTTATCGCTTCTGCGAATTCGTTTAGCTTCTTGACCGCGACGTTCACCCTCCTGCTATCAAGTGCGTTCTTTGCTTCTGCCAGTATTCCTTCTGCCTTTTCGGATTTTCCATAAGCATCAGAAATCATATTATAGGTGCTTTCAAGTTTTGCATACTGCTCCCATAACTGCCTGACGACAATAGTAGTGCCGTATTGTTGTAGTCCTTTCTTGAACATCTCTTCTGCTTTCTCGCGCTCTCCCCCGAGTTGAAGAAGGACTGCCTGCTCAACCGCTGTTCTTCCTTCATTTCCTTTTATTCCCTCTTTTAGTATGGTGTTTATAAAAAAATCAAGATACCCGAGTGCCTTATCGCCTTCTTCAAATTTTTCCTGCTCGTAAAGAGCCTTTATTCCTTCTATCGCTCCGGTTACAAAATTCCTTGTGCTCTCCTTCCACTTCGGGCTCTGCGCCTTTTCACTAAAATAATCAAGTTTTTCAATTCTAGCAGCATTTCCGATGTTATTTACCACAACAGCAGAAGTGAGTAGAGCCTCTTTTCGGTCTTCGTCCGTGAGGCCCTTTTCTATCTTTTTTAGGAATGTGGAAACATAATTCTCAAAATCATGTTTCCATGCCTCTGTGTATTTCGGTTTCAGCTCTCCGCTCCGCGTCAAGAGTTCTGCCATCCCAAGAACAAGATTTGCGTCTTCCAGATTATTCTTCTTCAAGAGACCTTCTGCAGCCCTTCCTAATGCCGCAACCAATTTGTTTTCGCTTTTTTGATATTCACTAGCGGCCAAGTTCAACTGCTTCAGCTGCGCATCGCTTTTCGATTGGTTTATAGTATAATTTGCAGTATCTATCGCATGTTCAGCAGTGGGCGCTATTTTTAATTCTGCGAGTGTACGAAGTTTTTCTGGTTCTACTTCCTTTAACACCATTTTTATCTTCCTACTTTAATTGGGTGCAAATCTCGTAAAACACACCGAGCCTCTCTGCCATGAACTCTACGTCGTTTGTTGGTCCGCCGTATCTCTCCTTCCAATATTCAAGCGCTCTCTTCCACTCAATGAGTCTTTTTATATTCGGGGGAATTTTCTTTTCCTTAAGCTTTGATACGTTGAGCTTTAGCGCGATGTTTATTTTTCGGAGTGTCTCGTCAACACGAGAGGAGGCTTCTCGATCAAGATCGGTTATCCGCTTATCTAGATCTGTCATATGCACCATCCTATAAATTTATTATTCCAAAAACCTAAAAACTTATAGCTTTAAATATTTTTGTATACTGAGGTATACTTATGTATACCACAATTAAAATATCTGCAAGGCTTAAGGCGATGTTGAATTCCATGAAGCTCTTCGAGAACGAAACCTATGAGCAGTTAGTAGAAGATTTGCTGGAAGATCACATGACACTGAATCCCAAATTCAGAAAAGAACTAGAAGAAGCTAGAAGAGAGTATAAAAAGGGAAAAATCGTGAGCTTTCATGAAATAAAAACCAAGCTTAAAAGTGAGTAGATGTATGACATCGTATTCACAAAAAAGGCCGCAAACGATTTCGATTTTCTAACCACGGAGATAAAAAACCGCGTCGTGCGCGTTCTTACCAGAATAAGAATAAACCCATACCGATATCTTAGAAAACTGGCAGGAACAGATGCTTTCAGGTTAAGAGTCGGCGATTATAGGATCATAATTGATGTAGATGAACGAAAAAGAACACTAGTCATTCTTAGGATAGGGCATAGAAAAAATATCTATGATTAAAGCACAAGCCAAAAATACGATGATGTTTTTTCGACTTTGAGAAAAAGTGAGAAGCATTCTGAGTGCTTATAAAACGTTATGGTTTAATTATTTTCGGGGGCACTACTATTACTATATTGGTGCTTAATAAGTGAATGTATGGACGAGCTCGAAACTGGAAGGTCTTTCCTGAAAAGTATAAGGATGAATAACCTTGAGCCAGGGCTACAAAGAGAGGTGCTTGCTCTGGCAGATGAGCTTGGTTACGAAAGAACGATAAAGGCTGAGAGTAGTCTCGCCTTTCTTTTTGAGCTTTACGGTACCGAAAGAGTAAAACGCGACCGCGCAAAACTCAGAAGAGCTGAGAGCCTTATTCTGAAGCTCGCAACGCTACACCACGAAACTGTTCAGAGAACGATTCGCGAGGAAGCAAAAAGGAAAGAGAGAGGGCCTTTTGCCACCGCAGGCGGGGTAGTAGGTAGAGTTGCTCTTACTGTCAGCGAAAGAATGCGAAAGCTTTTCCATTCACTAGGGATAGATGATGAGAAGATAATGGTCAGGGCATTGGAAAACTTCGGGGAAAAGGAGGTGGAAAACAGAATAGAGCTGGCCCTAGCTAGTAGGCTTGGAGAGGAAGTTCTGAAAGCGCTTTTCGGCGCTCACCCTGAACTCATCCTTGAGAGCGATTTTAGTTTCAGAATAGAAACGATTGAGCAGAAAAAAGATATTTTAGACTCTGCGAAGAGCACACGTCCACTACCGCAGGAACTTGACTATGGACAAAGGCCAGACGCCCTATTGCTCGATTTTGCTGATATAGCCAGACTTCTTAGTCTAAAAGGACAAGAGGTCGAGCAACCTGAGATGATCGAAATACCAAAAGTCAAATACAGAAGCAAGCCTATGCATCCGTTGGATTTCATAAAAGTGGTGAGAGAGTTTGGCTTTGAGCTTGTTAGGGAGGCTACGCATGGCTGGCTTTACAAGAGCGAGCGCACTGGTGCGATGATGTGCATTCAGAAACCTCATAGAAGCCAGTTTGAGCTTAATGGTTCGACGATAAAAAAGAAACTGACTGAAGCCGGCATACCCCTGGATAAGTTTGAAGAAATAAGACAGAAGTTGAGATTATGAGCGAGGAGATAAGAGTTGAAGGATATCGTGTGATAATCGAAAAGAGAGAAGGTGCATACATCGCTTCGGTACCAGACCTGCCAGGCTGCGCTGTTCAGGTCGAGAGGAAAGAGGACATCTCAAAGGAGATAACCAGAATGATAGGGATTTATCTAAGTGAGCTTGCGCGTGAAAGGCCAAAACCAAAAAGGGGATTGGATGAGAAAACGCAGATGAACAAACAAAGAAGATTGCTCGGAAATAAAAAGTAAAGTCAATGTTTTTACTGATGGATTAGTGAACTATTCGCGCTGGTCAAACTTGGCAAGCCTCTCCCTAAGTTCTTCGTGCGATATCGCAAGTGTTTTATTCTTCTTCAGACTGGTTTCGATGCATCGCCTTGCAAATTCCTTAGAAGGAATATCTGATGGACTGTAATAAACAACGTCCGCAACAACTTCAAACGGAACTCCGGCCTTTAGGGCTTCTAAGGAAATATTTGCCACTCGCTCTATCAGCTCCTTCTTTCCATTTTTAACAGAGAAGATGATGCAGTCAGCCATCTTTTTGGTCTGCTTCTCATTAAGACCGCATTCTTTGAACTTAGAAATGAGTTTATCTCTTATAGAGCATGCTTCTTCGGGGTCCTCAAATACCGTTGAGTATATCGCTGAAAAGAAGGATGTCACTCCTTTTTCCTTCAGCGCATTTACTACTGCTGCATGTCTTTCAAGTCGTTCCTTAAGCTCTTGGTGATCTTTACAGCCTCTCGCGAGTCCTTCAACAAATATTTTCGCATGGCTTTCTTTTTCGAACAGCTTGGCATAGTCTATTTTGAGTGATGTCTTTGTTTGTTTGGTTATGGGCATATTACTTCACCACTGAATTTAATTAATTGGAACATTTTAAAAACATAACGTTGCATGTCATTATAAAGTGATAATAGTGGAATTACTCAAGAAATCATCACCTAAACAAAACATCTCTTCAAGACGTTCTAGAGAACCCATGGCAGAGAGCCTTCAGAAGAGAAAATACAGAGATTGGTCTTCTATGAATAATGAAGATCTAATCTCCCATGCTAGGAAATTCATAGAGGAAAATGAAATAAAGAACAGAAGCGGTTTGTGTAAAGCAGATCGTGGTTTGTACTGGGTTCTAAAGAAAAGAAACCTGGTTGACGAAGTTATTTCTGAGAAGCGAAAAAAAAGAGATTGGTCTTCTATGAGTAATGAAGATCTAATCTCTCATGCTAGGAAATTCATAGAGGAAAATGAAATAAAGAATAGAGGGGGTTTGCAGAAAGCAGATGTAGGTTTGTACCAGGTTCTAAGAAAAAGAAACCTGCTTGACGAAGTTATTTCTGAGAAGGAATACAGAGATTGGTCTTCTATGAGTAATGAAGATCTAATCTCCCATGCTAGGAAATTCATAGAGGAAAATGAAATAAAGAACAGAAGCGGTTTGTGTAAAGCAGATCGTGGTTTGTACTGGGTTCTAAAGAAAAGAAACCTGCTTGACGAAGTTATTTCTGAGAAGCGAGAAGAAAGAGATTGGTCTTCTATGAGTAATGAAGATCTAATCTCTCATGCTAGGAAATTCATAGAGGAAAATGAAATAAAGAATAGAGGGGGTTTGTATAAAGCAGATGTAGGTTTGTACCAGGTTCTAAGAAAAAGAAACCTGCTTGACGAAGTTATTTCTGAGAAGGAATACAGAGACTGGTCTTCTATGAGTAATGAAGATCTAATCTCTCATGCTAGGAAATTCATAGAGGAAAATGAAATAAAGAATAGAGGGGGTTTGTATAAAGCAGATGGAGGTTTGTACTATGTTCTAATAAAAAGAAACCTGCTTGACGAAGTTATTTCTGAGAAGCGAGAAGAAAGAGACTGGTCTTCTATGAGTAATGAAGATCTAATCTCTCATGCTAGGAAATTCATAGAGGAAAATGAAATAAAGAATAGATGGGGTTTGCAGAAAGCAGATGTAGGTTTGTACCAGGTTCTAAGAAAAAGAAACCTTCTCAATGTCGTATTTGCTGATATCGAACGAGCAAGGAAGATAGAGGCAATCAGGCAGATAATTGAAGGGGTAAAGGAGTTTTAGGATTTGCACTAAAATACAGTTTAAGTAACCTTTTAAAAACATTCCTAAGAATAACACATAATTATGAAAATAAAAACTAATGATGGCATTCAACGTAATCGCTGGGAGGAGTATCTTAGAGAGTACAAACCTGAGGGTTATAAGCTATACATAGAATGCAAAAAAGAGGCAATAAAGAAGGGTATCGACCCAGTACGTCACGTTAGGGACACCATCGTTAGGTATCTGGGCCAAGAGGCAGCTATGGCGTTTTGGACAACTGCAATCGCAAAACGAATAGTTGAGCCTGAAGAGTCTGATATCGATTTCCTTCGTAATGCTCTCGCAAAAAAACAACTTAATTTGGATAAGCTCGTTGCAATGTTTGGGGCGAGAAAAGCCGCTGACATTATATGTGCTCTTCATCTAGAAGAGCTAGCAAAAATTAATGAGGCTTCGGTATACTTTACCATAGATAAGTTGGTAAGAACAAACGGAAGTTCACGCACTGCGCCCTCTATCGGTCCAGCCTTCTTTGGCGATATACCGATGGAACTTATCCATAACATAAACACAAATGAACTCGTGCTGAAATATTATATAGACGAATATCTGGAACAGTTTCAAAAAGATTTCGATAGCGCAGAAAAAAAATTCGAAGAAATAATTAATTCCGAAATAGACAACGCACAAAAGGAGATGTGTAAAAGAGTACTAGATTACTACAGAGAAATTAAAGAGCTTGAGATTCCTGATATAGTTTCAGAAATAATCGATTCCGAGACAGGAGAGATTGTTTCCTTTCCTGCTTTACATCAGAAGATAGCCGCAAAATTCATAGCCGAGCAGAGAAGAGCGCTTATTGCAGACGAAATGGGGCTTGGGAAAACTGCAGAAGCCATTATAGCAAAGAACCTTATCGAAAGGATCGAAGGAAGAAAGATAACGGCGGTTGCGGTAGTGCTAAATGAAGGATTACATAAGGACAGATGGCCAGACCAGATATCAAAGTGGAATATAAAGAAAAAGAAGGTAGTGATGATCACAAGCAAAAACAAGGAGGCTGCATTCGAAGAAATAGAAAAAGAGAAACCAGATTTCATCCTGGTCTCATACGATATGATTTTTAGGAAATACAACAAAAAAACGATAGCAGAGAAGCTCTCCGAGTATGTTGATTACTTAATTATCGATGAGGTGCAGAATGCAAAGAACAGCAATGCTAAGAGGGCCAACTCCTTGCTTTTTCTATCCAAAAAGTCCAAATATGTCGTCATGCTCTCAGGTACACCAACACCTAACAGAGTCGAAGATATGGGTATCATAGCATCTATTCTTTGGGGCCACCAGTTTGAGCCAAACGATTTCAATAAGAGATACGCGAAGAATCCTCGAGTTATAAGGGAGCTAATACTACCCAAGATGCTGAGGAGAACGAGAGAGAAGACATTCGGAAAGGGCGTTTGCACAATACATGAGATACCCATAGAGATGTTCAAGGAGCAGGAGCTCGAGCATACGAGAATACTTCTTAACAAGGAAAGGCTCGGAGCTCTTGAGCTCATTCAGAAACTCAGAAAATGTTCACTCGACCCGCGTCTTGTCGGTATAGACGCAGATTCTCCAAAGTATGATAAACTTGTTGAAATACTCATCGATGAGTATGATAGAAAATCGGTAATATTCAGCAGTGAACTGAAGAAAGGTGTTCTCGGCCCTCTTTGCGAAAAACTTAAAAGCTATGGGTTTTGCGTAGCTAGGGTTGATGGCGACATAACTGGAAAGAAAAGAAACGAAGAACTACAACGCTTTAAATATGGCGATGCAAACGTTCTCATCGCAACCCTTAAAACACTTGGCGAGGGCTACGACCTTACACAGGCATCAAGGTGTTTCTTCATAGATGCGCCTTTTAATGACGCCCGTTTTAGTCAGGGCATATCCAGACTTGACAGGAAGGGGCAGAGACTCCCAGTAGATGTCTACCTGCTCGTATCAAAAAATTCCATAGATGAACTTTTGCTTAAACTAATGGAGCAGAAAAAGAAGCTTCAGGAGTTCTTTCTTGAGGGATATGAACTTACAGATTTTGAGAAGAAGATCTTAGAGCGAGCAGAGAAGCTTGTTGTAAGTGGTCAGGATGCTTTGAGAAAACTCTATCGCTTTTTTGGTATCATCACAAATAGGAATAGCGAAAGTATAATGGAAAGGTTGAGAGATCCGTACATATCTTCATTCGTTGCTGAGGAATACTGGAAGAATTTCGAAGGTTCCTTCTATGGAAATACAGCAAATCTCATAAAACAGATAATAACAACGATGAAAAAGAGCGGCCGTAATTTTAATTTAATACTTGATCTTGCTTCTGGTCCATGCTGTCTTGCTAGGGTTATTGACGATAACATAGTTTCATTGGATGCTAATGCTGCTGCACTTAAGATAGGACAGGATAATCTTCTGAAAAAGAGTGGCGCAGTCTGCGCTAATTTTATGAACATCCCTGCAAAAGATGGCAGTTTTGACCTCGTTGTCTTTTCGCTTGCTTTGCTTCATTCCGCTCCCTATGAGCGCGAGAGGCTGTTCCGCGAGATAAATAGGGTTATGACCAATGATGGCGTTCTCATTATAACCCTTCCAAGCGGAAGATATGAAAAACTCTTCCAAGTGCTTCCACAGCTTGGTTTCGAAATGATACTCGACCTTACCGGCACTGTTCGGGATGCAGAACAGAAGAGATACGAATGTTTCATGCTCACTGCAATAAAGAAAGGGGAGCCCCAGAGCGAACCCATTCCAACCAATTTGTTTGATTTTTTGGATAAAGAAATGCCCGTTGAAACTGAAAGTTACGAAGCTAGCGTTCCTTCACGTATAAAGAGAATTGAGCATACGAAATTTGAGATTGAGGGTGTAGGGATCGACTCGGCCGTTGTATCTGCAATAAAATGCTCGCTGCTATCAAAAAAGCCAGCAGTCAGCAAGCGGAAGCAGCTCCCCTTACAAACCTCAGATGGTCATGCTGAGAATGATCCGTTCACAATTTTAAGAAACAAATATGGCAATGATATCAAAAAAATATTTGAGAACTGTCCGGATGAGGAGCTTGAAAGGCTGGGCGTTGTATTATATACGAACAAAAAGGGCAATCTTTTCGTCGCAGCACGAAATGACGATAGCGAGCTAATAAATAAATACAGAGGATATATCAAAAGACCAAGAGATTCAAAGACAATATCTTCAAGTAACAAAAAGGCGATTTTGTGAAGTTGCAACATTTTTCTCCAAGGATAGTTTCAAATTCAAGGCATTCAGTTGAGGTGCTCGCAGAAGATATCCAGAAGGTGAAAAGACCTCGTCATTTTTTCACAAAGATGACTGATACGGAGCTTTTAGATTATGCAAAAAAGATCGCAGAAGAAAAAGGAATAAAGAATAGAGGGGGTTTGCAGAAAGCAGATCGTGGTTTGTACAAAGTTTTAAGAAAAAGAAACCTGCTTGACGAAGTTATTCCTGAGAAGCGAGAAGAAAGAGATTGGTCTTCTATGAGTAATGAAGATCTTATCTCTCATGCTAGGAAATTCATAGAGGAAAATGAAATAAAGAATAGAGTGGGTTTGAAGAAAGCAGATAATGGTTTGTACCAGGTTCTAAAGAAAAGAAACCTTCTCGATGTCGTATTTGCTGATATCGAACGAGCAAGGAAGATAGAGGCAATCAGACAGATAATTGAAGCAACGAAGGAATTTGGTAGTTAGGAATGAAGCAGAAACAACGGATCAGAGGAAATTCAGAAGTGACTATTCACAGGAAGAGAACTTCTTGAACGCTTACGCTTACATCAGACAATCACTATTGTGACATCCTCCCCGACCTAAAGGTCGGGGCTTCAAACAGTGTTTAGCTCCTGAGGTTTTCTTTGATCACCTCAGTTTTTCGCACGAGCTAAACACTGTTTCAAACAGCGTTTAGCTCCTGAGGTTTTCTTTGATCACCTCAGTTTTTCGCACGAGCTAAACACTGTTTCTAACGTTTAGAAGCGCGGTTGCTGGATCTTGCGATCGGGACGATCGCGGGATGCTCAGGAACGAATCGTCGTTCCTGACATCTTGCGTATGAGAAGGAGTATCCTTCCCGGATTTTTCTGTCCAGCTTAGGGGCACAGTCACTGAACGATGTTTAACTCATTAGCAAATGCTTCTGTCCTGAGAAAATTCTCAGGAGTTAAACATCGTTGATGCCCTGTCCCTGAAGATATACTCCAGAGACCTGGTGCCTATATTTAATGCACCGTTCAGATCTGCATTATACTCCATAGAGCAGTTGTTGCACCTGAACAGACAACCTTTTCTTAGTC
>Ga0078972_1003017_pt1 | contig 52264 bp, 55 predicted proteins | sample YelNatPaOPGAMG01_FD_67568 | JGI IMG/M metagenome (GOLD analysis project Ga0078972, IMG submission 67568) | Hot spring thermophilic microbial communities from Obsidian Pool, Yellowstone National Park, USA - OP-RAMG-01 (SPADES assembly) (version 2) | ecosystem: Environmental > Aquatic > Thermal...
GAGCTCTAGCTCTGGGATGAACGGGCAAAGCTTAAATAGTGCACCCCAATTCTACCACAGATGCGGGCATGCTGCCCAAGTCAAATGGAAGGGAGTTCAGATGCCCGAAATGCGGGCTGATCTACAACAGGGATTTGAACGCATGCATAAACATAGCCCGCAGGTTAATGAGCTCTGCGGGATGGGGGAGCTGTGAGCCCCCCGAACCGGCAGATGAGGGGAAGGGCGTAAAGCCCTCTCTTAACGCCGGAAGCTCCCGACTTTAGTCGTGGAGTGGCTCACCATGGTCAAAATCGTATGCTTTTCTCCGATTCCGGAGCCTGTTGTTTCGGCTCTAGTATCTTCAGTCTACAGTGGCGATTTCGAGGTGAAGGTTGTTAGCGAGTACGACGAAGAAGCCGTTGCCGACGCCGATATAGTGATAGGGGATTATACGTTTAGAATTCCAATTACAGAGAACATGATGAGAAAAATGAGGAAAATAAAGCTCATACAGCAACCCTCTACGGGGTACAACCATATAGACATTGAGGCTGCCAGAAAGCTCGGTATAAAGGTCGCGAATGTTGGAGGGGTAAATGCACTTAGCGTTGCCGAGCATACGATTATGCTGGCCCTTGCGCTGATGAAGAGGCTAATTTATGCAAACGAAAGCGTCTTTGCAGGTAGATGGGAGCAGGATGAGATGGCAAACATGGGCGTATACGAGCTCTACGGAAAAACATGGGCGATTCTGGGGATGGGTGCGCAGGGAAGGGAAGTGACGAAGAGGCTTCAGGGTTGGGGCGTTAAGGTAATTTATTACGACATCAAAAGGGCTGAGGATATCGAGAGAACATACGGGGCGGAGTTCAGGGAATTTGAAGATCTTTTTAGGGAAGCCGACATTCTGAGCATTCATCTGCCGCTCACCGAAAAAACCAGAGGTCTGATCGGTGAAAAAGAGCTAAGATCGATGAAAAATAGCGCTGTGCTGATCAACGTGGCGAGGGGGGAAATCGTTGACGAGAAGGCATTAGTGAGAGCGATCAGGGAGGGATGGATCGCCGGTGCAGCTTTGGACGTTTTTTCAAAGGAACCTCCAGCTGGAAGCGAGCTTTTGGCCCTTAAGGGATACAACGTAATCCTCACACCTCACATCGCGGGTGCTACAAGCGAGGCGAGGATTAGGATTATAAGGGAGGCAATCGAAAACATCGGAAGGGCCCTGAGGGGGGAAGAAATAAAGTACGTTGTGAGCGGGTGAGATTATGGATGTTGCTCATGCGATCTGCGATGTCCTCGAAAGAGCGGGAGTGAAGAGGGTCTACGGCATAATCGGGACATCCATTGTCGATTTTGTGGATGCCCTTTATGATTACAAGCAGAGCATTCGCTACATTTCCTGCCGCCACGAGCAGGTTTCAGCTTCAATGGCCGATGCTGAGGGAAGGTTGACGGGCCTTCCAGGGGTTGCCCTTGTTCATGCTGCTCCGGGAACACTTAATGCGGCAATAGGTGTCGCCAATGCATACAAAGACGGCTCTCCGATGGTGGTGATATCTGGGGGAGCGAAGAGGAGGCTTTACGGCAAGAACACGATGCTCGAGGTCGACCAGCAAGCAGTAATGAAACCGATAACAATGGCGGCATTCAGAATAGATAAACCCGCAGGAGTTCAGTCTGCCATTGCAAAGGCCATATCAATTGCTGTCAGGGAATGCGGACCGGTTTACGTTGAGGTTGCCGAAGATCTTTGGATCGAGGACAGCGAGAAAGAGGAGATAGTCATTGATACTGGAAAACCGAAGGCAAAGGATAGCGAGGTAGAAAAGGTTGCAGAGATGCTGAGAGAGTCAAAAAGACCACTAATTCTTGCTGGAATGGGCATAAACTGCAGTGAGGGAAGCAGGTTGCTGACCGAGTTTGCCGAGCGGTGCAGAATTCCTGTGGCCACCACCGGTAACGGAAGGGGTGCAATTGATGAAGAACACGAGCTCTGTCTCGGAAGAGCGGGCTTTGGCGGCGGAAGCCTTCATGCCGACAATGCAGTTTTGCACTCCGATTTCCTTCTCTGCCTTGGATGCCAGCTCTCTGATGTCACGACTTACGGCTACAACTGGATGCCTGAAGGGAAGATTGTTGCGGTCACGCTTGACAGCGAGGCAGGCAGCAAGATTCCCTACACGCTGTTGAGCTACAGCGATGCAGTTGATTTTCTGAAGAAACTTGCATCGAAGATCGATGACTACAGGGCTCCCGAGGAATGGCTGGGGGAAATAGAAACTTGGAGAAAAAGCTGGGTGGAGATGCTGAAATGGGCTGCAGATGAGAAATACGAGGGTTTTGCGAACCCCTCGCTGTTTTTCAAGAAGCTAAACGAGGTTCTGCCGTCAAATGCAGTAGTTGCTGCTGGTCAGGGAATGCACGTTTTATATGCGCAGGCTTTTCTGAAGACGAGGAGACCCAGAAGCTATATTGCTGCGACTAATCATGGTGCAATGGGCTTTGGCTTTCCAGCGGCTATGGCAGCCTCGCTTCTTGGTTACACAGGAATTGCCGTGGTCGGAGACGGGGAGTTCATGATGACCGTTCAGGACCTCGAGACTGCGGTGCGCGAAAAAATACCTGTGAAGGTTGTTGTGGTAAACGACAACAGCTACAGAGTTCTTTATTTCCGACAGAAGCTTCAGAAGGGCGGAAGAATCTACGGAACGCTGCATTCTAACCCTGACTTTGCAAGGCTGGCCGAAATCTTTGGAGCGGAAGGAGTGACTGTCAGCTCTGACAGTGAGGCGGAAGAGGCCATTAAAGCAATGCTGCAGTCAGAAAAACCCTTTGTCTTGGATCTGCGCATTTCGCCTGATTCCTTTGCTCCTTTCAACGCTGAGGCAAGTGTCAGGATGTGAAGCAACTAGCGCCAGAAATCAGCTTTTCGCTCTAAAAATTTTTAAATTTTAATTTCTTACTCTTTTTATGAACAGTCGCTCCCTGGTTGGAATATTCGCAGCTCTGCTGACTGCCTTGTTTCTTCTTGGTTGCTCCCAGCCAGTGGAAAAGCCGCAAATAAAGGAGATAAAGAACATTTTGGGAAATATAACAGACTCAGAGACGGAAATCCTCACGAATGTCAGGGTATACAATCCGAATCCATTTCCGCTGCCGCTAAATGATGTGCAGACGGGAATCTACATGAACGAATTGAAGCTTGGGGAGGGATCAGCTCTAAAAGCAGAAGTTCCAGCAAGTTCGGAATCGAATATCGTGATTTCGACAAAGATTGACAATTCAAAAATCCCTGAATGGTGGGTCAGCCATCTGAAAAACGGAGAAAGAACGGAAATCCTGATGCGGGGATATCTCGTTCTGGATCTGAAGGTGATGGAGTTCAAATATCCAGTAGAGTTTTCCGCTTCTTTGAAAACGGACATTCTTTCGGGAATGGGACGGAAAGAGAGGATGGATGGAATAGAAGTGGAGGCAAATTCGTCCTGGGGGGCAATTAATGAGGAGCACACTGAAATCATAACTCTGGCAAAAGTGAAAAACCAGAATCCATATCCAGTTAATTTTTTTGAATAAAAAATTGGAGAAATTATGTGGTTTTTCTTCTCATTAGGGCCGCTGTGGCGATTGCCGATGCTGCAGCTGCTACCTAGAATCCGGGAATCCTGATCTTTCCCAGTGGCGGGAATTGATGCGGTTTTGCAGCGGTACAGTGTAGATTGCTCCAGTTTTGGGAGTTGAAAAAATGAAACCGATCTCTCTCCTTTTAGCTCTTTTTCTTCACAACTTCAACCGTTCCTGTGTTACCGTCAACCTTCACGAAGTCTCCGCTCTCTATGACCTCAAAAGGATCTCTCTCCAGCCGGTCAATGAATGGTATTTCTGCGAGTATAGCCCCCGTGAGAACAATCTCCTCCGTTTTTAGATTTATAATAGCGGCGGGAGCCGTTCCCCGCTTCTTCATCGCAAACATTGCGAATGGGTTATAGGTAGTTCCCTTGCCAAAAGTAAAAACCAGCACCTTTCCCTGGATGCTCTGGCCTTCGATCTCATGTCCCTTTTCGATCACTATTCCCGTGTCGGGATCCACGCCTCCTACGAACGATATAGGCTGCCTCGAGACGATTGCCTCTCCCTCAGCTTTGCCCTTAACCAGTCCTCGGCCACGCAATACAATGGTCATCGTTTTCCCCTCCATCTTCCGCTAATGGCAGCCTCTAAACACTCTCTGGTGCTTCCGAAGAGATGCTCGACTTTTGGTGTGTAGTATGCAGATCTAGGAGAGTTTGTTGCAACTATTCTGGCACCTCTGGCAGCACAGGGATTTCCGGGACCCATACAAATGTTTGTCACTAGAAGACCGCCTGCATTCTCTATTTTCTCCGTCCAGCCTGCTCGGTCTGCCACTACCTTAACCTGATAAGATGTTCCAACCCAGAGCTTCACGTCTGGGTGCACTTTCTTGCCGTCCAGAAATTCGGCTATTTCCCTGATTTCGGTGTAGGTTAAATGCGGGCAGCCGATGCAAACCATGTCCAGTTTTTCCTCCCCTGTAGTGGCTATCTCATCATAGGCGGCCTTTACGTCATTCATGTCAACCTGCACCTTCTCCAGCTTTTCTCCGCCTGAAGCGACCTCCAAGCTAGGAGCTTCCGGAGTAATCCCCGGTATATGAAACATGGGAACAGCTCCGCTAACGTGAAGGGGGGAAGCTATTGCTCTGAGCTGCTCTAGAGTCAATTTTTTTGGCATTCCAACGAAAACGGGAATTTCATTGCCGACAACCTTCCCGACATGAAATGCAAGGGCTCCGTAATCTGCATCGGTGAATTGATCGAAATCTATTCTGGAACAGTCAATCAAAACCTGTGCTCTGCGGTTTTCATCCAAAAGCATCCCGTACTCGGGAATCCTGCCCGTAATGGCTACACAGTAATTAGTCACGGCCCCATCCATGTTTCCCCGCGCACCAAGAACGGAGTTTGCAAAAACGACTCCCGAAGATCCTGTCCAGGAGAAAGTGTCTCCGCGCATAAGGAAGTCTCCAAGCAAATACTGAATGCATGTGCCCATCGGAACGGCACCCATTTTAAGAGAATAGCTGAACAGCATCTCTGCAATTTGCTTAATCTCGGGTGTGTTGCCGTAAACGGTTCCAACCTCCTCAAAATGCTCGTAGTCAATCCCCCACGGATGCCTAGTAGTGAAGCACCTGAACCTGGCCCCTCCCTGAAGCAGCCTTTCGTACCACTCAATTTCCTCGGGGAAAAGACCCGCCGCCACGTGAGCACTCTTGGCTGGAAGCAGCCTTTCGGCGTCGTAAGCTTCTGCAATCTTAACAAGTATGCCCATTGCCTCTTGGGTGGCTGCACCGTATTCCCCGTTAAGCATCCGTTCCTCCTCTTTTGTAAGAAACACCATGTTTTTCCTTAATTTTAAACATTAAAAATTTTTCCTAGGTTTAAATACTCTTTAAATGAATAAGATTAGCAAGGAATAGCTTGCCTAGTTCTGAGAGGGCTGAAAAGAAAAGCAATGGAGTGTATCTCCTCGAAATTTGCCCTGAATAACTTCGATGGTTGAAATCAGAAAAAAATTGAACAAAAATTGAGAGGTTCTATTTTTGGGCAGCGGCCTTCTTTGCAAGACTTCTTGTCACAACTTTCAGGATTCCCAGAACACCGAAAATCAGTATTGTACCGGCGATCAGTTCAACAGCAAGCCAGTAAATCCAGACACTGCTGTTTGACATGAAGCTTGCGAGATCCGCAAATGCTACCGAGAAGTACATGAATGCGTAGCTGTTGAAAAGCCATGGAATGGCATCTGTGAGAACAACGATCAGAAACACGAATACTGCGACGTAGATCATCACCGGAGCAAGTGTTGCAAGGTCTTTTCCGAGCGAGATGAAATAGTGCGCAGTCCCTGCTGTGAAGAGCATGCAGAGAAAGAAGTTTATGATTCCGAACGCTCCACCCAGTACTATTTTGCTGATCTCCTCCTTGCTTTCGTGTGCAACGAAGAACAGGATCATTGCCACAAAAGCGGGCCATGTCGCCAAATGGAGGGCTTCAAGGGCAAGCAGGACTATCAGAACTTCCAATACGAGCAGAACTCCAAAAATTACCCGGGCACTCAAAGGTAGGCCCGGACTTTTCTTCTCAGCCATAAAATCACCCCTTTTTATTTCTTCATTCCAAGTTTTTTCAGCTCTTCTTCACGCAGCAGTCTGCGAAGGTATTTTCCGGCTGCGGATTTCGGCAGCTCTTCCCTGAACTCAACGATCCTGGGATACTTGTAAGTTGCAAGCCTCTCCTTGCAGAAGTCTATGATTTCCTTTTCTGTCACCTTTCCCTTGTACTCGGGTTTTAGCACAACATAGGCTTTAATCGTCTCTCCTCCAGCCGCTATGTCAGGCAGTCCGACAACGCATACCTCCCTGACTGCGGGATGCTCGTAAATAACGTCTTCAATCTCTCTGGGATAAACGCTGTGTCCCTTGTACTTTATTATGTCCTTCAGCCTGTCAACTATGTAGAAGTAGCCGTCCTCGTCCATCCTGGCTATATCCCCCGTTCTGAGCCACTTCATTCCGTCGGCGTAGAAAAATACCTCCTCCGTCTCCCGCGGTCTGTTCCAGTAGCCCTTCATCACTTGGGGACCGCTTATAACCAGTTCACCCTCTTTGCCTACGGGCAGAAATTCAAGCGTCTGAGGATCGATGACGGCTGCGTAAGTGTTCGGGATCGGAAGTCCAATTGAGCCAACCTTTCTCTTTCTCAGCTGCGGCGGCAGTCCGTGCGTATGCGTTACAGGAGAAGCCTCGCTCAGACCATAGCCCTCGCAAAGCAGAACCTTCTGATTCGTGAATTCGTCCCACTTGTAGACGATTTCGGGCGGAATCGGTCCAGCCCCATTGTTCACGTAAAGAAGCGAACTGATGTCGTACTTCTTGAACAGCTCGGGGAAGTTGTTTACGTATGCTATGAAAATTGCGGGCGCGCCCATGAATGTGGTAACTCTGTAGGTCTCAATGGTTTCGAATATCTTTTCAGGCTCGAATCTGGGAAATATGAAGAGAAGTTCCCCATTCACCAAGCCAGCATTAAGATCGACACTCTGGCCGTAGATATGGTACCATGGGAGTATCGCTATCCTTGATCCATGCTTATTTTCGTAGTACTCTTTCATCGTTTTGTATTCTCTTCCGTTTAAATCCAGAATCAGGTAATCGCCCTCCTCCCGAATAACCTTGTGCGAGAAAATCCACCTGATTATAATGTCGTTGTAAGGCTTCAACTGGAAGGTTTGGGCAACCACGTTCTGGTGCGTCAGCATTGCAGCCTTAGGCAATCCCGTAGTGCCGCCAGTGTACTGCAGAACAGCCACATCCTCCCTGAAGTCCCAATCCACCTTTGGAACCTCCGGTTTTATGGTGAAGACTGCTCTGAAGTCGATGAATTCACCATCGCCGCTTGCCTCTCCGCCTGTTATGTTCGCCAAAATCACTTTTTCGACTTTTGTGTTCTTTCTAACTGCATTGAAGTTCGGATAAAGCTGTTCAACGGTAACAAGAACCTTTGCGCCGCTGTCGTTCAGCTGGTATTCCACCTCTCTCGGAGCAAAAAGCGGGGATAAAGCGGTAACCGTTGCCCCGGCTTTCATCGCACCGTAATAGGCTACTACAAACTGCGGGCAGTTTGGGGCGTATATTGCAACCACATCCCCCTTCTTCACACCGAGTTTCACAAGCAAGGTCGCGAATCTGTCAGTGAACTCCTTTAGCTGGCTGTATGTTATTCGGAACCCGTAAAAATCTATGGCTGTCCTGTCTGCGTATTTCATGCAGGCTTCATCAATAACTTCGTGAAGGGGTTTTTCAGGAATATAGGCGTCTGCAGGCAAATCCTTTGGCCATTCTTTCTTCAGCCAGAACCTTTTTTTTATAAAATCAGGCAGCTCGGTTTTCATATAATCACCATTCTCATCAAACGAAATAGTTCTATTTAAAATTTTCTTTTTTAGCAAATTTTAAAATTTATAATTCTAATAATGCGAATAGTTTGATAGAGCAAAATTCATCACCAGGATTTGGTTAGGGTTGAGGTTTTAAAAATTGGAAAAATCAGAAAATTTTAAAAAATCAGAAAAAACTGAATGCATGGAATGTAGGATTTGCAGCCTCGAAGCTCTGGTTAGCATTGATCAGCGGGGACAGATAATCCTGCCAAAGGAGCTCAGGGAAAAGGCAGAGCTGAAAGCTGGAGATAAGCTCGCGATTCTTTCAGCCTGCGACGAAAATCAGAAGATCTGCTGTTTCATCCTTATCAAGGCCGAGATCATCGAAAAGATCGCAGTTGAAAGAATCTCCCCGGTGCTTAGATCGATTTTCGGAGGTGACTGAATGGAGAAAAGGAGGCTGGGTTTAATCGAGAAGTATCTCACATTCTGGATATTTCTCGCAATAGTCCTCGGAATCGCTCTTGGCTACGTATATCCTGATATCTCAGCCATTCTGGCAGCGATGAGCGTCGACACGACTTCCATTCCGATAGCCATAGGCCTAATTCTGATGATGTATCCGCCGCTTGCAAAGGTTAAATATGAGGAGATGGGGAAGGTATTTCGAAATCTGAAACTCCTCGGCTTCTCCCTTACGCAGAACTGGATCGTAGGGCCGGTTGTTATGTTTCTCCTGGCGATAGCTCTTCTCAGGGACATGCCTGCGTTCATGATGGGAGTGATCCTTGTTGGCCTAGCGAGATGCATAGCGATGGTGATAGTCTGGAACGAGCTTGCAGAAGGCGACAGGGAGCTTGCTGTCGGGCTGGTTGCATTCAACGCAATCTTTCAGATACTGTTCTATGCGGTGTACATATACATCTTCATAACCTTAGCCCTCACGAATTTGGGGCTTGCAGAGGGCGTGAATGCTGAAGTTAGCATCGTGGATGCTGCTAAGACGGTCTTCATATATCTCGGCATTCCATTCATCGGCGGTGTGGTAACAAGGTATGCAAGCTTCAGGCTCAAAGGCAGAGAGTGGTTCGAAAACGTTTTGGCGCCGAAGATCAGCCCGATAACTCCAGTCGCGTTGCTCTTCACGATTGTCGTGATGTTCTCGCTGAAAGGGGAATACATCGTCGAGCTTCCCTACAATGTCCTTAGGGTTGCCATTCCGCTCGCGCTGTATTTCCTGATCATGTGGTTTGCGACCTTCTTCATAGCCTACAAACTTGGCGTTGATTATCCGAAGACAACAGCCGTTGCTTTCACGGCAGCTAGCAACGACTTCGAGCTGGCCATAGCGGTCGCGATAGCGATATGGGGCATTCAGAGTGATCAGGCCTTTGCAACGGTTATAGGTCCTTTAATTGAAGTCCCCGTGCTGATAAGTCTTGTAAACGTCGCTCTTAAGCTCAGGGCGAAGCTTTATGCCGCAAGGAGCTGAACTGGAAGCTTTAAAACTCATAAACGCAGGTATTTCGGCGCTTGCGAAATACGTGGCTTTGCACGTGCTCACGTGCTTAGTACCAGCGTTTCTGATAGCCGGAGCTATAATGGCAATGGTGAACAAGGAGGTCCTTCTCAGCTATCTGGGAGCTAGCGCTTCGAAGCTGAAATCATTCCCGGTCGCAATCTTCTCCTCGTTCCTTCTTGCAGTTTGCTCCTGCACGGTGATACCTATTGCTAGTGGGATCTATCACAAGACAAGAGCGACCTCCACCGCGATGATAATTCTCTGGACGGCACCAGCGGCAAATATCCTTGCCCTTGTATATACGGGAGCGATTCTCGGAATTGAAATGGCACTTGCAAGGCTTTTAACCGCTATTTTAACCTCCTTTGTCATTGGAATAACCCTTTTTGTCATATTCGACAAAAAGATAGCCGGTGAGGAAAGAGTTTCATTCAGCGGTAAAATCTTGGAAAAAAGGGCTGTTTATCTGCTCTTTCTGCTGGTCATCAGCCTTCTGATTCCGAACTATCTCGGAGTGGGCAGAAGCTACGAATTCAAGGTCGCCATCTTTGCACTGCTCATCGCTTTGGCCTTGGCTTATGCGTTCAGAGCTTTTGAAAAGGAAGAGATCAAGCTCTGGTTTACTGAAACCTGGTTTTTCGTTGAGCAGATAATACCGCTGCTTTTAATCGGCGTATTCGTCGTGGGAGTTGTAGAGGAATTGCTGAGAGAAACCGATCTGGTTTCAGCGTACTTGGGCGGTGAGGGACTGCAGCAGAGCTTTCTGGCCTCGATAATCGGAGCCCTGAGCTACTTCGCAACCCTAACCGAGGCCCCATTTGTGAAAATGCTTATGGATCTCGGAATGGGAAAGGGAGCTGCAATTGCTTTGCTTTTGGCGGGTCCAGGTATTAGCTTGCCGAACATGCTTGCAATATCCAAGCTTTTTGGAGTTCGCAGGGCAGCAGTTTATAAAAAATTGGTGCCCAGAAAACCCAGAGCTTTAGCTCTGGGCGGAAGGGAATTCAGATGCCCGAAATGCGGGCTGATCTACAACAGGGATTTGAACGCATGCATAAACATAGCCCATGCCTTAACGAGAGGCATGGGATGGGGGAGCTGTGAGCCCCCCGGACCGGCAGATGAGGGGAAGGGCGTAAAGCCCTCTCTTAACGCCGGAAGCTCCCGACTTCAGTCGTGGAGTAGCTCACATTTTTCTCATAGTTTTGTTAGCAGCCCTTGCGGGCTGGTTTTTGGGGGGTGATGGTATGGAGGTAAAGGTTGTAGGACCAAGCTGTGCGAGATGCAAGGCAACCTTGGAGCTTGTTAAGAAGGTCGTGGAGAGGGAGAAGATAAACGCAAAGGTGAATACGTAACCGACATGAAGAGAGCGGTCGAGCTTGGGATCATGGCAACTCCTGCCGTGATCGTTGACGGAAAAATCGTAGTCCAGGGGAGAATTCCGTCTGAAAGCGAGATGGTTAAAGCCCTGAAGAAGTGATAAAATGGAGATAAAGGACCTCCTTCCGTGCATAGCAGATCCGAGCAAGTACCGCGTTATAGGAAGAATTGACGTGGAGAATCTCAAGGAAGTGGCCCCCTATCTTGCCAGAGTGCTCCCGAATGCAAGCTACAACGCGAAGGATGGATGGATCAGCTTCAAGAAGGGGCAGAGGATTATAACGATACACAGCGACGGTTTTGTGACGATGACGATGATAAGCGACAGGGAAGAGGCTCTGAGCATTCTTAAGGAGCTCGAAGACAAAGCTAAGCTTGCCTGGGAGAAGAGGAACGAGATCGACATAACCAAGCCGCTGCAGAAGACCTTTGTTGGAGCCTTGGATGTTTACAAATATCTGCCCAAGACGAACTGCAAGAAATGCGGCGAGCAGAGCTGCATGGCCTTTGCCGTTAAGCTCCTGAACGGGGAAAAGGACATAAAGGACTGCAAACCCCTGTTTGAGGACAGGAAGTACATGGGCATTCGAGAGACGCTTATAAGCCTTCTACTTTCCGCTGGCTATGATCTGGATCTCTAGACCCACTCCTTTTCTCCTAGAATGCTCGCTCGCTCCAATAATTAGCATTTTAAATCATTTTCGGCACTCAAATCGCAAGATATATATTTTTAAAAGTTTAAGCAAAGTTTGGTGGTCGGATGATGGAATTGCAGGTAAAAGGGAAAAAGCTTAAACTCGATGAAGACGGTTATCTCCAGAATTGGGAAGATTGGGATGAAGAGATTGCCGTTATACTGGCCAGGGATACTAGGTTTAACAGCAAGCCGATAGAGTTAACCGAGGAGCACTGGAAGATCATAAGGTACATCAGAAGCTACTACATAAAGTACGGTGTAGCCCCTCCGGTGAGAATGCTGGTCAAGCAGGCCAAGAAGGATATAGGGCCCCACGTGGACCTTCAGTACATCTACAGGCTGTTTCCCCAGGGGCCGGCAAAGGACGCCTGCAGGATAGCGGGTCTTCCAAAGCCGACGGGTTGTATTTGAACCTTTTAATCAATTCTGTTCTTCCAGAACTCGTAGTCGGCCTTCATCACGTCCCTGTAGTTCTTTATCAGGCTCATCAGCTGTTCCTGAAGCAGGAAGTCCTCTTTTCTGGCTTCGGGTTTTGCCCCTTCTTTAAATGCCCTCGCTATCTCCCTTCCCAACGCTCTGGCCCCTTCAACGTCCGCCCCCTTCACTTCCCCCGGCATTACGCCAAAGCCAATCGCGCTGCCAACGGGGATCATTCCCCAGGATTTCAGAACCCTGCTCAGATAATCCGCGACGGCCTTTGGATCCCCTACACCTGCGTAGGTGACAATCGAACCGCCGTAGCCCTTTAGCGAAGGTCTGTGACCGAATTCGAGCATCCTGTCGATGAAGCACTTCATCTGAGCGGTTACATTCAGGAAATAAACCGGCGAGGCGAGAACGATTGCATTGGAATCTTTCAGCAGCTGCTTCAGTTCCCTCATGTCATCTTCGAGAATGCACTCCCCTTCCCTGAGGCAGGTCCCGCAGCCTAGGCAGTACTTTATGTCCCTCTCCTGCAGGTAAACGAATTCAGTTTCGAATCCAAGGTTTGAAAGCTCTTCTAGGCATGCAAGGAGCATTTTTGACGAATTTCCATATTTCTTTGGGGAACCGAGGATTCCCACAGCCTTCAAGTTCTCACCCCAAACTCCCTGCGGAGCCCCTGAGCTTAACCCTCATTCTCATGGACATCTCCAGCACCGTATCGAAGTCAGCCTCATCCATTATATATACCCTAGTGCCCCTCGGGTACTTCAGGGACTTCAGCAGTTCCGGTTTCATCCCTCCCTTCAGGAGTGTTTCTGCAACGATTGCCGTAGCATTCGCGGACCGGCTCACTATTGCCACATCAGCCCCCTCAAGGGCATACCTGTTTCCGTTGAAGGCAACCGCAACGCCCCCCAGCTCTCTAGCTTTTTCGAACATCTTGCAGTCTGTTATGCTGTCCCCTATTGCGATCGGATTTTCTGGCTTGTATCTTTCCAGAATTTCTGCCTTCTCTCTTGCTCCTATAACCTTCAAACCCGCCAAACGATCCCATAACTTCTCCATCAGTCTGTCCATGAATTCTATCAGCTCCCCGCCCTGGAGTGAGGCTATGATGTCCACGCTCTTCAGGACCTCGTTCTTAAGGCCTTCATCAAGCTGGAGCGAAAAATCCAGTTCGCTGCCGTGGACAGTTTTGAAACCTATCCTTTCCGCAGTCTGCCTGACGAATTTTTCGTAGGCGGTCGAAATCACGACTGGATGGAAGTTTTTAAGAATTCTCTCCGAAGCCGGAATGGCGCCGGGAACAAATTTGGCGGAGTTTATCAGCCCCCCGATTATCCTCTCGTCGAGTCCGAAGGCGGATATGAAGGGAGCAAGCAGCTTGAGCGTGTATCCGGCCTCGTATCCCCTCCTTTTTGCGACGTAGAAAAGGTAGTCATCGTACTCGCTCAGGTTTCTGAAAAATCGCTCGTTGTTGAAAACGGCCAAGCAAAGCTCGTATGCAAAATCGTTCAGGATCCAGGGGCCCTCCCAGTCCGTGAAGAGCAGAGCCTTCTCAGAATTTTTGCCACTCCTGTGGAGTACTGGATCGCCTTTTTTTCCTTCCATACCACTTCCTCCGGCAGGTATTCCCGGGCGATCTTCCTTAAAAAGTATTTTCTTACAACCCTCCCCTCAAATCTGGCAACCTTCAAATCGGCCGGAATGCTCAGCGAACCCCTTATGACCTCCCACCTCAGATACGGAAGGATCAGTCTTATTCCGTTGTGGTATGAGAGCTTGCAGTCCCTCACCAGATTTCTTTCCCCGATGTTCTTCAGGTCCTCCAGCATGACCCTTTCCAGATCCCCTCCCGAGTATTTTTCGTACCTCTTGTAGCCCCCGAAAAGCTCATCGGCTCCCTGGCCGAACATGATCTCATCGAAGCCGTTATTTTTTGCGAATTTCATTGCAAAGTGGACTGGAATTGCTATCGAGAGCTGCAAAAAGCCCCCGGTCTCTATTGCTTTAGAAACCTCAGGAATCGCCCCGCTTACGTCCTCCTCGGAGATTCTGTACACGTCTATCTCCCTCGAGAGCTCCTTTGCAACTGTTCTTACCCATTCCTCCTCCTTTTCGCTCGAGGTCACGGAAATCAGAGGGAGATCGTAGAGAGAAGCCAGCAGCGCAGAATCCAGCCCGCCTGAGAATGCTATGCAGCAGTTTCTGGGCTTCAGGCAGGATATTTCCCGGATTATCTCCTTCTCCAGATCCTCCGGATTCCTTTCTTCCCTTAAAATTGCCTCCTCAAATCCGAATCTTTTTCTCTCGAGAATTCTGCCCTCGTAGTCAATCTTTATCAGTTCCCCGGGCTTCAGCTCGGTCGGGTTCTCGAGGTGGGAGCTGAATGAGGATATGCCGCCGGAATCGTAGTAGAGCGGTTTCCCGCCGAGAATATCACGGGACATGAGTATATGGGAAGGTCTGAATGCAACTACCGAGTGAAGGCATTCGAGACTTCTTGGCATGTCCTCGGCTAGCTTCAGGTTGGGGACGATTTCCGAGTCGTAGAATACGTTCCCCTTCTGCTCGCAGGGATAAACTGCCGAGGCGTATATCCTTCTTATCCTTCCCGCTTCGAAATCGAATACGGCATTGATCACCCTGAAACCTCTCCTTGGAAGATTATAATTCTGTCGCCCGCTAGAAACCCGTTCCTGTTAGGGAAGCGGTCGGCAAAACTTTAATATTCACCTTCGGTTTCAGGCATTCTGGTGGTTCGATGCCGAACATAGTTGTTGAGGAGCTCATCCATACTCCCATTGACGAGCAGAAGGTTGAGATAGTTGAAAGAAAGGGTATTGGTCACCCGGACAGTCTTGCAGACGGAATTGCCGAGAGCATGAGCAGGGAACTCTGCAGGGAATATCTGAAGCGTTTTGGCGTGGTGCTCCATCACAATACAGATGAAACTCAGATAATTGCGGGAAGATCCTCGCCAAGATTCGGCGGAGGAGAGGTTATAGAGCCCATTTACATAATCCTCGTTGGCAGGGCAACTAGGAGGGTCGGAGACGACGTCATCCCGACTGACAGAGTTGCCCTGAGGGCGGCCAAGGATTACGTTAAAAATGCGATGAGGTTCCTCGATCCTGAGCTTGACGTGGTCTTTGACGTTCGCCTGGGCGAGGGGAGTGCGGATCTGCAGGATGTTTTCAGGAGGAAAACGGAGATTCCACTGGCCAACGATACATCCTTCGGAATAGGATTTGCCCCGCTTTCCGATACGGAGAAGCTCGTGCTGAATGCGGAAAGGAGAATTTACGAGGAACTGAGGAAAAAGCTTCCGGCAGTTGGGGAGGACGTTAAGGTGATGGGGCTCAGGGAGAAGGACAAAATAAAGCTCACCGTTGCCGTTGCGATGGTGGACAGGTTTGTTAACAGCATAAGCGAATACGACGCGGTCAAGACCGAAATTGCGGAATTCCTGAGGGATATATCGGCTGAGTACACCTCGAAGGAGGTCGAGGTTTTCGTCAACACGGCGGATAACTACGAGAGACAGAGCGTATACCTGACGGTAACGGGAACTTCCGCGGAGAACGGCGATGACGGGAACGTTGGGAGAGGAAACAGATGCAACGGGCTTATAACCCCGGGAAGGCCGATGAGCATGGAGGCAACGAGTGGCAAAAACCCGATAAACCACGTTGGAAAGCTTTACAACCTCCTTTCGAACATGATAGCAAACAGGTGCTACGAAGAGGTTGAGGGCATTAGAGAGGTTTACGTAAGAATTCTTAGCCAGATAGGAAAGCCAATCAACGATCCGAAGGTTCTGAGCATCCAGATAATTCCGAAGAAGGGCTACACGGTTGACAGGCTTGAACGCAGGGTACGGGAGATTGCGGAGGAGATGATAGGAAACGTGACAAAGCTCACTGATAAGGTGATCAGGGGAGAGATCAGAACCTTCTGAAGTTCTCAGCTATCCTTCTGTATATCCTTGTGGCCGTCCTGAGCTCGGAGATGTACACGAATTCGTCCTCTCCGTGCAGATCGCCGCCTCCCGGACCGAAGTAGAAGGCGGGAATTCCGAACCTTCTGACGTGCCTACTGTCCCCGACGCCGAGCGTGAAAAGCGCCTTTGGTTTGATTTTTTCATCCATTATGGCCTCGCTTATTGTTTTTAGCAGCTTTAGGTCTTTTTCAAGTGGGACCTGATCGCATAGCATTCCGTATGCCGACAGAAAGCCGCAAACCGTCAGCCTGACACCATCCCCCTTCAGGAAGCGGAGGATGTTCTCGATACCTATCCAGGGGGCAAACCTGATGTCCGCTGAAAGTCTGCATTTCGGCGCCACAACGTTTCTCTTTACCCCGCCCTCTATCATGGAGGGATTGAATGCCGCTTCCCAGGTTTTAATGGTGAAGGGGATTCCGAGACCTTCAAAAAGGCTTCTGTAAGACTCGTAGTTCCCCTTAAGATTTCTGAAAAACTCCGAGGCATGGATTATGAACTCCGATGCCCTGAATATGGCCCCCTCTCTGGAATCCCTTGCCGCGGTATGGCCGTCCTTTCCCTCGAATTCCAAATCAACGGCCAGAACGCAGCCCTGAATAACGTTTATCGAGTCGCAGCCTGTTGGCTCGCCGATAACGACTGCATCGCATTTTTCGGCCTCGAATACCTTCCTGAGCCCGTTTTTTCCTCCAACCTCCTCGTCGGCCGTGAAGGCCAGCTTGAGCCCGATTCCTGAATCCGGAAGAGAAAGCGCGGCTGAGCAGATTGAGGCAACGCAACCCTTCGCATCTGCACTGCCCCTGCCGTAGAGCTTTCCGTTTACCGCAACAGGATTCAGAAGCTCTTCGCCGCACGGGACCGTGTCGAGGTGGGAGGAGAGCATGAGGGTTTTCTCTCCCTTCGAAATCTCGACCAGAAGGCTCTCCTTTCCCTCGCTGACGTATTTTCTGGTTTTAAAGGATGAAAAGAGGTTCTCCAGAAATTCAACTGCCTGCGAGGTATCCCCTGGAGGATTTCGCGTGTCGATCTTGATCAGGGCCTTTGTGAGCTCAACCTCGTCTATTTCCAGGAAAGACACCTCCTGAAGGCTTCGGGCAGCATTTCGATCAGGTGCATGGAGGTGAAGTTGTACCCGTATTTCTCAAGGCAGAGATCTCCGGCGTAGCCGTTCACGAAAGCTGAGGCACAGGCTGAGTGGAACGCATCGTCGAGACAGAAAAGCGCCCCGCACATTCCGGCAAGCACGTCTCCGGTTCCCCCAACGGTCATTCCTGCGTTTCCGGTTCTGTTAACCTTTGTCCGCTGGCCGTCGGTTATTATGTCCTCCTTTCCCTTCAGCAGGATTACGGCCCCCGTTTCCCTCGCAACCCTCTGAACATCTTTCGGCTCGGCGCCAAAGTTCTTCTTCAGCTCCCCCCTATGCGGTGTGAGTATGCATTCAACCCCCTCGGGAATGTTCCCTGTTATACCCTCGGCATCAAGAACGGCCTTTCTGCAGCTCTTCAGGAGCTCTTCAACGAACTCCTTGAATTCAGGATTTTCCCCGACACCCATTCCGATGACCGCAACGTCGCATTTTCTGACGATCTCCTCAGCTTCTCTGAGATTTCTCGGTGTGATCTTTTCCCCCTTCAGGCCCCTGACGATTAAATTCGGGCTGAAGCCTGCAACGATGCTCTTTATGCTCTCGGGCACCGCTGTAATGACTATGTCCGCCCCGGAGTGGTAGGCAGAAAGGCTCGCGAAGGCAACTGCTCCCGTATAGTCCCCGCCGCCTATAACCGCAACCCTGCCGTGCATCCCCTTGTGAGCGTCTTCGAACCTCTTGTAGGTTGCTACAACGTCTCCAACCCCGCAGATCCTTTCGAATGCCTCGGGAATTCCTATGTCCCTAACAACGACCTCCCCGCAGATATCCCTTGCCTTGATTATTCCGGGCTTCATTTTGTGAAATGTAACGGTGAGGTCGGCTTTAACCGCGATCTCGTATTCGCCTGTGTCCGCGTTAAGACCGCTGGGAACGTCGACTGCCACCCTGAAGGCTTTGCTGCTGTTTATAATCTCGATTGCCCTCTCGTAATCCCCCCTGGGCCTGCCGGTGATTCCTGTGCCGAGAAGAGCGTCAACGATTATCTCCGCATCGGATTCCGATACCTTCTGGATTTTGTAGCCTGCCTTCTTCAGAATCTCGAAGTTCTTCTGTGCGATCTCGGTTTTAGGCTCTCCAGCAAGGAATATCTCGACGTCAAATCCCCTGAGATGCCTTGCCGCTACGAATCCGTCTCCTCCGTTGTTCCCGCTTCCGGCGTAGACGGCAACCCTCCCTCCGCTGAACCTCTTCATTATTTCCTCTGCAACGGCCTTTCCGGCGTTTTCCATGAGCTGAAGCCTGCTAAGGCCGAAATATTCGCAGTTCAGATCGAGAATCCGCATGTCCTTTGAGTTAATGGTTTCCATCAGAGTTTAATTTGCCTAAAGCTTAAAATTTTTGCCTGAATCGCTAAGAATTTATGTTTGGATTTTGAGAAAATACGTGGTCTTCAGCGGGAGGCACAAGACGGTCATAGGGGGCAGAGAGGCGCTGAGGTGGATAGGCGAAATTCTGTCGCACAGGCAGGTGAGCAGGGTAATCTTTGGAAGGATCGAGAACAAGGGCTCGAGGACGGGGCATGGTTTGAGATTTAAGATCACAAGAGTTGACGAAAGGGGAAACCTGAGGGCAATCCTCTCCTACGGATCCTCGAATCAGGAGATCCACATCATTACGAAAGCGTCAAGCAGAGAGGAGGGCCTGAAGATCGCAAAGGAGCTGATGGAGCTTTTTGAGAGCCATTAATGGCCAGAATCTTTAACTGTATGACCTTTCTGCTTCTTCCCGACCTTTTTCCGTAGCGGTTATGAGCAAAATCGATTTATAGCAGCTTGTTGAAGATAAGAATGATGTACCGATACCCGGTTGAGGTGATCTCGGATATATACGTGAGCAGGATTGGCGGATACAGCTACGAGCTTGAGGAAGATGAGTTGGGAATAAATTCGGGCGCAATAGCGATGAGGACGTCGTTAATTCCAAAGGAAACTTTTGTGACCCTCGGTTTTCTCGACAGGAAAATGAAGCCATATTTTTTCAGAAGAAGGTTTCTTGTTGTCGGTATCGAGGAGAACATGGAGTCCTACGAAAAAACCCAGAACGGAGAGGTTGTACTGTCGGACGAACTTGAGGAAAAGGTTGAGGTCGGAAAGGAGGTTATAATAAACTCTGTTGAGTTCTTCAGGATTGACAAGGATCTTTCAGCCATTTTAGAGGCATTTAAGTGTTACAGACTCAAATTTAAAAATGATAACTAAAATTCTCTGGCTACTGGGCTGCTGGCTGGCCTAGAAATCCCTGAAGCTTCTTTTGAAGTTCTGCAAATCTCTCCCTGAGCCTTTCCTCCTGTCTTTCAAGGGTCTTTATCCTTATTTCGAAGCTCTCCTTTTTCTCGTTCAGCTCCTTGACCACGTTCTCCTTCGTTGCCTTGACCAGAATGCTCCCCACTGCCTTGTATATCGTGGCAGTCTCATCGACCTTCTGCAGCTCTTCCAGGGCTTGCTTTGCCTCTTCGAGCATCGCCTCAACCTGGGCCTTCTGGCCTACCACCAGCTGAAGCTGCTGCTGGATCTGCTGAAGCTGGGCAACCAGATTCTGAACCTGTGGAGGAAGTTCGCTCATACAAACACCTCTATCTCCAGACACATGTTTATCAGCCTGAGCCACGAATTTATCGCGGCCCTGAAGTCCGATATGGTGTCGGCAAATATCTCGATTCTCAGCTTTCCTTCAGATTGATAAATCTTTGCTTTGCTGGCCGCGTTCTTCTCCTCAGGCTTCACGGCCTTCAGCACGTCTTCACCGCACTCGATTTCGATTGCTGCCATCATAGGGCGTTCTTCATGTCCTCTATTGCCCTGTCTATTGCGGCCTTCAGAACCTCCGGAAGCCCCTTGATCTCGATCTCCATGAAACCCCTGACTATCGCGGAAACTGCCTGATCCCTGTTGAGGCCCCTTGACATCAGGTAGAATATCTCCTCTTCTGCGATCTTCCCTATTGCGGCCTCGTGGCTGAGCTCGACGTTGGGATGCTTCGCTATGAGCTCGGGTATTGCGTTTATCTCCCCCTTCTCCGAAAGTATCAGGCCCCTGCACTCAAGGTGCCCCTTGACCCCTTCCGCCTCGCCCACTATCTGTCCGCGGGCGATCACCTTTCCTCCCCTGCTTATCGTTCTTGAAATTATCTCCGCGCTGGCTCCGCTGTCCTTCAGAACCGCCCTTGAGCCAGCGTCGATGTTTGCCCCCTCAAGCGCCACGATGACGCTGCTGAAAATTGCGCTGGCATTCTTTCCCACGTAGGCCGTTGGATACATCTGCACGAGCTTTACGGGGTTCAGGAGTATGTAGTTGCTTATGAAGGTCGCGCCCTCCTCAACGATCGCAGCGCTCCTGGGGCGGACCTCTATCTTGTTCTGCCAGCTGTGGATCATGGTGAAAGTTAGCTTGGCATTCCTCTTCACGAAGAATTCGGAGATTCCTATGTGCATTCCTACTGCAGCCCTGTCGGATGTGCAGCCTGTGATTATGTTTATCTCGGAATTTTCCTCGGCGATTATTATGTTGTGAACCTTCTGCTTTCCCGCCCTGTGAAGGTAAAGACAGGCCTCGACGGGAATTTCCACCTTGGCATTCGGCAGGGCCCTTATAAAGTACCCGTTGGCCTCCTCGCTGTCCGCCTCTCTGGTGAACTCATCCTGATCCCTCCTTACGATCCTCCAGAAGTAGTCCTTGACCCACTCGTACTTCTTCATTGCCTCCTTTATGCTCATCACCTCGACACCCTCGTAGAAGGATGCGAACTTCAGCGGCTCCTGATCCTTCTGAAGAAACGTCCCAGAGCGCTTCTTCGGATCGAGCTCTATGCCGACCTCCTTCAGCTTTTCGGTATCTACTCCATATCCCTCAGACATCTCGCAACACACCCCTCATAACCGTTTTTCCTTATCTGCGCAATTATGTCCTTTGGATCCCCAACGCAGGCTACCCTCCCCTTGTAGAGAATTACGCCGTAGTCTGCGGTGACGTAGTCCAGAATATGGCCCTGGTGCGTGATTATCAGCCCGCCCTTCTCCCGATCTTCCCTGTCCCTCTGAAGCATCTCCCTTATCGCGGAGCCGACGATCGCTATGTTCTCCAGATCGACCCCGCTGTCCGGTTCGTCGAGAAGAAGGAAATCCGGATTCATAATCAGCAGCTGGAGGATCTCGGATCTTTTCACTTCTCCCCCCGAGAATCCGACGTTTATTGATCTGTTCAGATGATCCCTCATCCTGAGCTTCTCGGCATATTCGAAGATCTTATCCTCGCTGATGCCGCTCAGCCTTGCGCAGTGGCGCAGGATATCGATAAGCTTAACCCCGCTGATCTTTGGCGGGTTCTGGAACGACATTCCCAGTCCTAGCCTGACCCTTTCATCCGTCGGAAGATTTGTGATGTCGACCTTCTTGAAGATTATCCTGCCTCCCGCGATCCTGTATGCGGGATTCCCGACTATGGCATTCAGGAGGGTTGACTTTCCGCTGCCGTTTGGACCGAATAATGCGAATGTTTCCCCCTTCTTTATGTAGAGATTCACGTTGTGCAGGATCCTCTTTCCGTCAACCTCGACGCTGAGGTTTACAATTCTGAGCATGAGGAAAATATTGATTTTTGCCTTAAAAAGGTTTTGAGCTTTTTCAATCCCGGGTTTTCAGGACAGTTCTCTCGTAATCCCTCTCGATTTCTTCGAGCAGTTTTTCCTCGCTGATTCCCGTCTTGGTGGCGAAAAAGCTGAGCCCTCCCGCGCCCACGCCCTCCTTTACGAACCCCTCCGCATAGGCCCTGAGCCCCGGATACCTCGATTTTGCAAGGGGGATCCTGGCGACGAAAACGTCGCAGGGTGCGAGCGAGAGATCCGCGGTCCTGTCTTTAGCAACGAACTCCGTTGTTGCAATTGCGATCTCGCAGTCGGAAATCCTTTTTGCAAGGTTCGCAACCGCGACCATCTGCGTTCCTCCGGCGAGCAGCGCCCTCCTGCAGCCGTCCAGAATTCCGACGATCCCTGCGATCACAGGGTCGCCGACTGCCGAGATTATCTCGATGGGATCCTTGCTCTCTACCCTTTTTACGGCGCTCTCTATCACCTTCCTCTTCAGCTCCACCGGATTCGTGGGCATGCTCGACGAAACCTTGGGCTCGAAGCCCAGGGCCTTGAGGACGGCGCCTGCGGTGGTTGTCCCTGCGGGTATGCTCTCGCCAATTATTACCAGATCGGTAAGCTTTGCCAGCTGTTCGCCCAGGATCCTCCCGTTTTCAACCGTTTTTTTCGCATCTTCATAGCTCATCGCCCTTTCATTTGCTATGTTGTTCCCCACCGGGGCGTTCAGCGTGACGTGCGGAATCTTGGGCTTTACCATAAGCCCGGAATCGACCACTAGGATTGGGATTTTTGTCAGCCTGAGCACCGTGCGGGAAATCAGTGCAGGTGTCGGCTTGCCGTCCGGCGTTGCCGGAATTGAGTCTATGCTCAGACACCTGCCGTAATAAAGCAGCTCGGCGTCTGCGGGCGGTGTGTACTTTATCAGCTCTGCATTGGCTCCTGCAACCGTTATTCCCGGGATTTCAGCAGTTCTTGTGTTCCCTATGACGAGGGCGAAGAGAACCTTTTTGTTCATTAAATCCAAAATTCTTGACATGAGATAAAGGCATTCTTAGGAAATTTATGGCTTCCCATTCTTTCCAGATTATGAACAATTGGAATATTCGAACCGTTAAATTTTCCAAAGGTTTATAAGCTGAGCGGAACTCGCAACCCCGTGAAAACGATCGAGGAGATAAACGAGAAGATCAGGAGGGGGGATGTTTGCGTTGTAACTGCGGAGGAAGTCAAGGAAATGATCTCCGAACTGGGTCCCGAGGGGGTTGTAAAGGAGGTTGATGTCGTCACAACGGGAACATTCGGCGCGATGTGCTCCACGGGAGCTGTTTTCAATTTCGGTCACGCTGATCCTCCGATAAAGTTCAAGAAGGTGTGGCTGAACGGTGTTGAGGCCTATGCAGGACTCGCAGCTGTGGATGCCTTCCTCGGGGCGACAAAGCCCTCGGAAACAAGGGAATTCTACGGCGGTTCGCACGTCATAGAGGAGCTGGTTTCGGGGAAGGAGGTGGAGCTGAAGGCTCTGGGCTACGGAACGGACTGCTATCCTAGGAAGGAGATAGAGACCTCCGTTTCTCTTGAGGACATAAACCAGGCGGAGATGATAAACCCGAGAAACGCATATCAGCGGTACAGGGCGGCCACGAATTCCTCCGACAGGCTTTTGAGGACTTACATGGGAACGCTCCTCCCGAACTACGGAAACGTTACTTTTGCGGGCACAGGCGAGATATCTCCGCTGAACAACGATCCCGAATACCGCACGATCGGCATCGGTACGAGGATTTTCCTCTGCGGGGCAAAGGGCTACGTAATAGGCGAGGGAACGCAGCACTCACCGCCCTTCGGAACGCTTATGGTCAAGGGAAACCTGAAGGAGATGAAGCCGGAATTCCTAAAGGCCTGCTACTTCCCGGGCTACGCACCCTCGATATACGTCGGAATTGGAATCCCGATTCCCGTGCTCGATGGGGAAATTGCAAAAGCCCTGGCGGTGAGGGACAGCGAGATAAAGACGACGATAATAGATTTCGGGGTTGCGAGGAGGGTAAGGCCCGTTGTTAGGGAGGTGAGCTACGCGGAGCTGAAGAGCGGGAAGGTCGAGATTAACGGCGAGGATGTCAGGGTTTCCCCGCTTTCGAGCTTCTACGTTGCAGAAAAAATAATGAGGGAGCTTAAGAGGATGATAGAGAGGGGCGAATTCCTGCTTACGGCTCCTGTGGAGAGGTTAAAGCGGGAGGAGGTTTTCAGGCCGATGAAGCAGAAGGAGATCAAGGTTGTGAAGGACGTGATGGTTAAAGCGGTGACGATCGGGGAGGATGCAAGCGTTGAGGATGCCGCGAGGCTTCTGATAGAGAAGAACGTCAATCATCTTCCGGTCGTGGACGGAGAAGGCGTTCTTAGGGGAATAGTCACATCCTGGGATATAGCAAAGGCAGTTTTCAGAAAATCGAACAGGGTGAGGGATATAATGACGAGGGAAGTCGTCACGGTTTACCCGGAGGATCCGATAGCGATAGCAGTGAGCAAGCTTGAGAAGCACGACATCTCAGCCCTGCCTGTGATCGACGGCAAAAGGAAGGTTCTTGGAATCGTTACAAGCGAGGCCCTGAGCAAGCTTCTCGGGAGGTGAGGGCATGCTATTTCTTTTGAGATTCGATTCGAAGACCGTCCGGGAGCCGATAATCTCGCGTGCAGCGATAGAAACGGGGGCGCTGATAAACATACTCAGGGCGGACGTAGGAGCTAGGAAGGGCGAGCTCATCGTGGAGGTGCCCGATGAAAGGGCCGAGGGGGTTCTCGAGGTTTTCAGGAGGATGGGAGTGGAGGTTCAGGAGATCACCAAGTCAATCGCAAGAAACGAGAACTGCGTGCACTGCGGTGCCTGCATCAGCATATGCCCGACGGAGGTCTTCCACTTCAACGGGGAGAAGAGGATTGAGCTCAGAGCCGAGAGGTGCATCCACTGCGGTGCCTGCATTAAGGCCTGCCCGACGATGGCCCTCTATTTTCCACTCTAGACTTCTCCAGCAGCTCTAGGTAGGAAAGGCGTATGCTCTCCTCTCTTGAGTAGCCGAGCATGCTTGCAATTCTGAATATCTCCTCCTTTTTTTCAAGCCCCCCTTCGACTTCGATTTCGATGAAATCCCCGAGCCCCTCGACCGAGTCAACGCAGATAATCGCCCCCTCGAGCCTGTAGATCCTTCTTCGCTTCTTCACAGTCCCGAACCTTTTAAAGCCCAAAAACTCGAAAAGCCTCAGGGCCTCATCAAAGCTGCTGACCTCGACGTTCACCTCTTCCCTGCTCTTCGTTTCGGCATCGACTTTCGGGCCCTTGTACGTCACCTTTATCCTTTTCTCAAGCCTTATGCGCAGAGCCTCGTCGGTTTTTGCGAAATCCCTGCAGGGATGGTTGAGGTAGACGTCGAATTCCTCCTTTTCCTCGACCAGCCTTGCGATCTCCCTTATCCTCTCCTCAACCCCCTCCTTCAGCCTGAACTTGGCCTCCACTTCCATGCAGGATCTCTTTGGCGGGTTTTAAAATGTGACCGGAAAAAGTTTTTAAGGGGATAGAAAATCATCGATCATGCTCGATTTCAGGGACCTCTGGCTGGGCGACGTTCACGCCTGGGAGCTTGAAAAGGGGAAGAGCTGCATCGTGATGGGCCACGGTTTCGGGGCCGTGAAGGATCTGCTCATGACCTACGCCGAGAAGTTCGGAAAGCTCTACTCTTTAATCCTTTTCGACTACAGGCATTTCGGGAGAAGCAGGGGGGAACCGAGGCAGCTGATAAGCATAAGGAAGCAGCTTGAGGACTGGAGAAGGGTTGTTGAATACGCAAGGGGGAAATACGAAAGGGTGGCGATCTGGGGAAGCTCCTTCAGCGGCGGTCACGTGCTTGAGGTGGCATCCGAGTGCGATGTCGACGCGGTGATCTCGCAGGTTCCGTTTGTTGACGGCGTTGCGGTTGCAAGGGCGATGGGGAGGAGAAGCGTTAAGTTCGCACTTCTGGGTTTGCTCGATCTTCTGCTATCGCCGATTGGAGGCTGGAGGGTTCCAATAGCCGGAGATAATGCCCTGCTTCCCGGCGATTATCTGAGGCTTATTGAAGATTACAGAAAAAGGTATTCTGCGGAGATTCCCTGGGAGAACTACACTTACGCGAGAATCGCCCTTTCGATCCCGTTTTACAGGCCGGTAAAGAAGGCCGATCGGATAAGATGTCCGGTTTTCTACCTGATTGCCGAGAAGGACACGGTAACGCCCCCGGGAGCGGCGATGAGGGCTGCCGAAAGGACTAGGGAAGCCGAGGTTATGAAGGTGAACTGCGGACATTTCGGCGTTTATCTGGAATTTTTTGAGGAAACATCGAACAGAGAGCTCGAGTTTCTGAAGAAGAATCTGGGCTGATGACGCAAATTCTGCAGTGCGTAACCTATGGATCTCTATATTTTTTGTTTTATAACTTTCAATCCGAGCCGAATTGAGAAAGCTTATAAATCTTTAATTGCAAAATGGTAACACATGCATTGTTCCCATGAGCCCTCAGGGGAAATGGTTTGGGAGAAGACCGAATTCAGCGCTGTTAAGCTTCATCCCGTATGCGCTAACTGCGGAACCCTGAAAAACGTTTCATCCTCAAGGGGAAAGAAGCTGGGTTATTTCATCTCGGTCCTTTCAAGGCTCAGGGAGTACTGCAAGATAAGCGAGGCGCAGCTGAGGCTGATTGCAAAGGAACTGGAGAGCAACGAGGACTTCTGCGATCTCTGGTGGATAAGTTACGAAAGGCAGAGGAAAATCTTTATTAATGTTGTTAAGAAGTACGTGAACGTTAATACGCAACTCATTGAGTCGCTGCTCTAGCGTGCTGGCAGAGACCGAGCGATGCGATGAGGAGGGGCCAGCGCGCAGGTAGCGTAAGCTGGGATTTATGAAGATTTCCGTAATCATCCCGACGTTGAACGAGGAGAAAACGATCGGGGAGTGCATAGAAAAGGCAAGAAAAGCGGTTGAAAGCCTTGGCTACGAATGCGAAGTAATAGTTTCCGACAGCTCGAGCGACAGAACTGCTGAAATCGCAAAATCCCTCGGAGCAAAGGTTGTTTTTCCGGACAGGAAGGGCTACGGCTACGCTTACAGCTACGCCTTCAGGCACGCAAGCGGGGAGATAATCGTGATGGGCGACGGAGACGGGACTTACGATTTCTCCGAGATACCGAAGCTTCTTGAGCCTCTGATGAATGGAAAGGCGGATCTGGTTCTTGGGAGCAGGTTCAGGGGAAAGATCCATGAGAACGCGATGCCCTGGCTTCACAGGTACGTTGGAAATCCCTTGCTCACATGGTTTGCAAACTTCTTCTTTAATGCGAAGGTTAGCGATGCGCATTCTGGATTCAGGGCTTTCAGAAGGGAGGTTCTGGAAAAAATGAAGCTATCTTCAGCCGGGATGGAGTTCGCTACTGAGATGGTCATCAAGGCGAAGGTTGCGGGGCTGAGAATAGCCGAGGTTCCGATAAACTACTATCCTAGGGTTGCCGAGTCAAAGCTGAGGAGCTTCAGGGATGGATGGAGACATCTGAGGTTCATGCTCCTATACTCGCCAGCGTACGTTTTTCTCATCCCGGGAATTGCTCTTTTCGCGTTCGGGGTCCTAATGAGCGTTGTTACGCTCCTCGGCCTCAGGATATTCTACAATCCCGGTATACATACGCTGATAGCCTCGGGCCTCCTTGCGCTGCTCGGCTACCAGCTCATCCTTTTCGGCATCGCCGGGGAGGTTTACAGGTCGAGGCAGGGGATGAAAAGAAGCGGATTGACGGATTTTGTGATAAGAAAGCTGAATCTTGAGCTTGGAGCGTGCCTGGGCATTGCGATCTTCCTCGCGGGCTTCTTGTACACCGTTTCCATGTTCCTAAACTGGGTTAGCAGCGGTTTCAGGGAACTGCCTTTCATATACCAGGACTTCGTCGCTCTCCTTCTTTTAGTCATAGGCCTCCAGACCTTCTTCTTCTCCTTCTTTCTGAGCATGCTCGGGGGTGATTGAATGGATTTGCTCAGCCACATATTTCTTCCGCTGATACTTCTTGCTGCAATAGGAAGGCTAAGGGCGAATTACATTCCGCTGGCATTTCTTGCAATCCTTCCGGACTTTGACAAGCTTTTCCTTGTGGGAATACTGCATTCGGTAATCGTTACCGTCCCGATTTTTGCTGCATTTTTCTATCTCGAGAAGAGGATTAAGCATGGCTACGAGATTTCCCTTGTTTCTTCCTATTTCTTCTTCAGCCACCTTTTCCTCGACTTCCTTGACGGCTTCGTTCCGTTGCTTTATCCGGTTTCAAAGATCGGGGTCGGGGTCGTTTTTCCGGCAAAGTTATTAATTGGAAAATCATCCGTTACTGTGGAAGATATCTCTCCTCAGCTCGTCTTCAGCGAGCTAAAGCCGTCGAACTGCTACGATCTCTTTTCGGGCTTCGGATTCGCTTCGATGATATTCTTTTTCCTGATAATTGCATTCAGGAGAAGGGGATGATTTCAGGGAATGCATACTATGAAAGTCTCGATAATCATTCCAACAAAGAACAGCGCGGGAATCCTCGAAAAGTGCCTCAAGTCAATCGAAAATCTGGACTATCCCAAGGAAGAGCTCGAAGTCGTAATCGTCGATGGCCATTCCGAAGATGGCACCGTCGAGATTGCAAGGAAATACGGATGCAGGGTTGTTTACGAAAGCGTGGGAACGATTGGCGGCGCGAGGAACATCGGGGTTCGGAATTCTAGTGGAGAATTCATAGTCTTCACAGATGCGGACTGCGTTGCTGAGAGGGACTGGCTGAAAAACCTTCTGAAGGAATTCAGGGATGAAAATATAGCTTCGGTCGGGGGGCCAAACATAACGCCGGAGGATGACTCTGAATTCGGAAAATGCGTTGGAGATGTTTTCGAGCTGCTAAGCAGAGCTGGGGCGAGGTATGCTTACAATTCAAAAGAGGTTGTTGAAATATACTCTGGGTCGACAGGCCGGGGCTTGGAATTGCAATCCTGCTGTATGGAGTTATTGCGGTTTATTCTGTTACCATGCTATTTCGGGGAATGGGAAGCTACAGAAACCCTGTAACCGAGGTTCTTGTTCTGTCCGCCATCTGCGCCTTCCTAATCCTTTTCTCGATTCTCTTAAATTTCCTGAAGGCCAAGTCCGGTTAGTAATTCATTTGCGAATCTTCAGATATGCTGGTATATGCGAATTGAGCAGGAGCTCCAAATCGGCTGGTCAACTTCCGGAACCTTTTCAACCATGCAGTTCTCTATCCTGAAAATGACGCTGTAGTTCCCCGAGCCGGAAATCGGGCATTTAGCCTTGAAGGGATTCTTCTCGCTCATTATTTCGCAGCCAGATCCCCGAAGCGGGCATGACCACAGCTTTCCGGTTACCTCGCAGCCGGTAATCTCTGCGGATTGCAGCCAAGCCTCTTTTGGAAGATCAACCTGAAGCGTGGCAAGTCCGTCGCTTGTCAGGGAGCAACTTGCACCCTCCCTGTCCGCTCTGCAGGAACTGCTGGTTTCCGAACAGCCCAGCAGGAAAACGCCGGAAAGCAGGCACAGCGCGGCGATCAACATTTTTTTCATGATCTTTCAATAGTGTTCAATTTAAAAATTTTTGCATCTAGAAGCTAAGAAGCACAATCGCGATCAGAATTGGAGTGGCGATCGCATTCACAGCTATTCCTGCCATTACGAGCTTCGATGCTAGCTTCATCGGGAAAATTGAGGCGTAAAATGGCAGAGAATGTCGCGGATAGTCCATTATTGCCGTGAAGAGAAATCGGCCGATGAGAAGGGCAACGAGGCACTCCTGAACGCTTATCAGTCCGTTTCTGAGCAGCTCCCCGGCCGTTAGCACTGAAGACATCGGGCTGAAAATGTGAATGGAAATCAGGGCGGCGAAGTTCGAAGAAAATCCGAACTGCCTTGTGTAGACGTCGATCTCCTTTGAAAGCAGCTCGAAAAATCCCACAAAGACAAGGACGGAGACGATCGCAGTTATTATCGTATACCTGATCAGAACCTTTTTCGTCATTTCTGCTGCGGATTTCAGTGACTCCCTCACCGCGTCCCTCTTCTCCTTTTTCCCCTCAGGCAGCTTCAGCTCCGCAGCGGAGTTTTTGACCCTCATCCTTCCGTAGAGAATCCCCGTGGCCATTGAGATGAACGCTGCTGCGAAGCTGAGCGCGATGTAGATCGAGCCCACAAAAAGGCCGAGAGCCACGAGGGAAATCGGAAGGTAGTAGCGGAGAAGGAAGAAGACGGTGGAGAATGGCCTTGTAACAAGCTTATATGCTATCACGGCAGAATCCTCAATTCCGTTCTTTTCTTTAAGCGATCCGACTATGCTCAGGCCACCTCTTATGTCCACAATGGAAACTATCGCGGGGACGGAGAAAGCCGGCGGGAGTTTCGCCAGCCGCATCAGCGGGGCCACAGGTTTCGAGACGAGCCTTGCAAGTCCGAGCTCCGTTAGCAAATTTGCCAGGAATACTCCGAGAAAGCATGCGATGCCCATCGTGGCTATCGAGTAAAGGATGCCGTATACCTCCATTGTGCACCCTCGATCCCTGATTCAAAATCCCCTGTGCACCTTTGCATTAGTAATTTCCGAAATCATCTCGATGTAGCTCGGGGCGGGATCAAAAGTCCGGCTTCTTGTATCGTAGATCTCAAGCTTTATCCCCTTCTTTGCGATCAGATTGCAGATCTGGGACAGATCCTCCTCAACGCTTCCGAAGATTGGAACGTTGGCCTTTCCGTCTGTTATCACTATCCCCCTGAGGTGCGCGTTCTTCATCCCCCTGGTTACAGAGAGAAGCTTGAGCAGGGCTGAGGGCAGCGGGGTTTTCCCTCCGGTGGGGATTGAATCGATCGCATCGAATATCTGCTCGTACCTCTTCGTCGGTCTCACAACCACTTCTGCCTCGTTTCCGCGGAAAACTATGAGCGAAAGCCAGTCCCTGCGCTGGTAGGACGTTTCCACGAGCTTCTTCGCGATTCCCTTGGCGATGCTTATCCTCTTCTGCAGTCCCATGCTTCCGCTCGAGTCCAGAATTATCGCGGTGAGCCTCGGCGCTCTGGCTCTGCGGACGTTTACCCTGATGTCCTCATCCCTCACCTCTATCGGAAATCCCCGCATCGCGGCGGAGTTCAGGGTTGCAAGAATGTTGAGGTCGTTGAATCCGTTTACAGGGGGAACATAGGATACAGGTATCCCCCGCTTTTCCCCGATCAGCGTAATCCTGCAGTCTCTAGATGCTCTCGATCCGAAATTTTCCGCCAGATCCTTTGAATTCTTTGTCTCCAATTTTACTTCGTTCGAATCAAATCTCATTTCGGAATTCCCGCAGCAGGTTTCCTGCCTGTTTTCAGTTTTTCCTGAAGCCTCTTTGGACTCTTTTTCACTCTTTTTGTGATTTTCAGGAAGCTTCAGTTCGGGTATCTGCGGCTTCTGGAAAGGTCTTGATTTCATCCTGTGAGGGAGCGTCAGTTCCATGGCCCTTCTCAGGTCCTCGATGCTAACCCTTTTCCTACCCTCAAACGCGGCTATGGCCTTTGCAGCCTTAACCGTGGCAATTTCTGCCCTGTGCGTTTTTATCCCCATTCCGATTATGGTTTCGGCAAGAAATCTGAGCAGCTCCTCATCCATCTCGACTTCTGCGAGAACCCTTCTTGCGTTTGAAATTGAATTCCTCAGCCTCTCATCCTGAACCCTGTACCTCTCGTAGAATGAAACCGGATCCTTCTGAAATTCTGTGACCCTTTTTACGATTTCAATCCTTTCTTCAACGTTTGTGGAGGCTTCGATTGAAACGAACATTCCGAATCTGTCGAGAAGCTGCGGCCTTAGCTCCCCCTCTTCGGGATTCATGGAACCGACGAGGATGAATCTTGCGGGATGTCTCAGCGATATCCCCTCCCTCTCGACGACGTTCCAGCCAAGTGCAGCCGAGTCGAGTAGGACGTCGGCTATGTAGTCTTCGAGCAGGTTCACTTCGTCGATGTATAGTATGTTCCTGTTCGCTTCCGCAAGAATCCCAGGCTGCAGCGCCCTAATCCCATCTTTCAGGGCCTTGCTGATGTCTATAGTTCCAACCAGTCTGTCGAGGGTTACGCTTAGCGGAAGATCTATAACCCTCATCCGCCTCTTCGCTGTGCTGAAATCTCCCATCTCTACCCTTTCTCTGCAGGCATCGCACATCTCGGCAGCATTGCTTGGATTGCAGTTGAATGGGCAGCCCTCTACGACCTCTATTTCAGGCAATACCTGCGAAAAAGCCCTCACCATCGTTGACTTTCCCGTCCCTTTGTCCCCGCTTAGCAGAACTCCACCTATGCTCGGATCTATTGCATTGCAGATGAGAGCAAGTTTTGCCTTCTCCTGCCCGACTATTGCCGTGAACGGAAAGAACTTCATCTTAACACCTCCTCCAGAATCCCGTCTATTTCCAGATACTTCTCCTCAACCTTCTTCTTCAAATCTCCAGCTTTCCAGTATCCCCTTTTTTCAGCCTCAAGCAGCCTTTCCAGCATCTCGCGCGTTGCATAAACGTTCTGCTCCCTGAGCATGTTAAAGAGCCGTTCATCCAGAACAAAGCGCTCGGCAATCTTATCCCATAGCCTGCTGTCAACTGCATTGGTCGTTGCTGCTAGACCCAGAAGGTACTCAATCCTGTCGGCAATTTTCTGCACACCGTTGAACCCGTGCTTGAGCATTTCCTCTATCCATTTCGGATTCAGTGTCCTTGTTATCGTTCCCCTTTCTATCGAATCTCTGACACTTTCGACCTTCGCGATCTCTTTTGTTGAATCCACAATAACCATCTCGGCCTTTTCGCCCTTAACAAGCTCAACTGCCTTTGAAAGACCTCCGAAGAACTCATAGTAGTGATCCAGATCGGTTATTTCATAATCCGTGGAGCTTCTTGTTTGTGTCACGACATCGACCGTCTTTAATAGCCCCTCAAACAGCCCTCTTGCCTCAATGCCATGCACATCCTTTCCGTATGCGTAGCACATTGAGCTAACATAGGCGTTTGCCAGATCGCTTTCCTTCTGCCATGCACTGTCCTCGACGAGCTGCAGCATCCTAGTTCCATACTCCGTTGCCATTGGCCCAAAGATCCTCAGATGACTTTTCAGCTCCTTAGCATGCTTTTTGACAAAGTTCAGGCTTTCGGGCTCATCGAGCTCTGAAACAAGCCTTACGGCTTTATCTATAAGCTCAACTAGATTTGGAAACATCTCCCTGAAGAAACCGCAAATCGTAACGACGACATCTATTCTCGGCCTTCCGAGCTCTTCGAGGCTTTTAACCTTCAGCTCCTTTTCCCAGGCCGTTTTGTGAATCAACTCAACTCCCAATAGCTCGAAGATCTGTGCAATGGTTTCTCCAAAGGTCTGAGCAGTTTCAAATCCCCAAAGGACCAATGCAGTGCTTTCGGGATGCCTTCCGTGTTTGCTCAGATGTCTCTCGATCATTTCCCTTGCAGCCCTTTTTCCCCTTTCCGCAGCCGCTTCTGTGGGGATCCGTAGGGGATCGAACTGGTAGAGGTTTCTTCCCGTCGGCAATGCTTCCGGATTCCTTATCACGTCTCCTCCCACGGAGGGCTCTATGTATTCTCCTTTAAGGGCTCTGACGAGGTTTTCAAGCTCCGTCGCATTGTTTGAAAAGTTATTGGCAATTTCTTTGCAGTAATTCAGGGTTTTCTCGAATTCAGCTTTGGTCTTTCCTGAGAAAAACTCTTCCACTATTCTCTTCGCTTCCTCATCTATTTCCCTCATTTTCCTTGGGTCTCCTGCGATCTCCTCGAATTTCAGACCCTTTTTCTCCGCTATGATTCTGTGAAGCGATTTGATCTCACCTCTGTCGTATCTGCTCAGAAGGAGGACGAAATCCTTCAGCTCGTTTGCCTCGTATCTTTTACCAAGAATATGGAGACCTTTCGGGATTATCGAGCGCCTATACTCGTAAATTCTGGCTTCAAGCTTTTCAATGTCTTTTTCCATTCCCAGTCTTTCAGCCAGCTCGAAGATCTTTGCCTTTGCAGCATCGGCCCTTGCAGCATTTTTTTCCGCTCTGAAATCTTCAATTAGCTCCTCAAGCCTTGCGTATTCATCGTATAGCTCTGCAGTTGTGTATGGCGGGGAATTGTAGCTCAGAAGCGTTGCATAGCTCCTGCGCTTGGCAATCGTGGCTTCTGAAACATTTGTTACGTGGTAAACGTATATGTGCGGCACAGAGGATATGAGTATGTCAGGCCAGCATTTTGAGCTCATTCCGACTTCCTTTCCCTTCATGAATTCGAGAGTCCCGTGGGTGCCCAGATGGATTATCGCGTCCGCTTTGAACACTTTTTCGAGCCAGAGGTAGAATGCGAGATACTGATGGTGCGGCGGCTTTGTTTTGTCGTGCACAGCAGAAAGCAGATCCTCGGTACTTTCAATTATTTTCCTTCTTGAAGGCTGAATCCCGATTGCGATGTTCCCGAGCAAAACAACCGGGATCAGAATTCCATTTTCGTCGACCATTATATCTCCCGGCGGTTCTCCAAAGTTCTCCACGACCTCTCTTCTCAGATCCTCTGGAAGCTCGTAGAAAAATTTTATGTATTCGCTTTTGCTCAATCTCGGGCAATCTATTGCCTTTTCCGTGAATATCTTTGGATTGAAGAGCTTTTTCTCAAGGAGAAGCTCTTTGACGTTCGTTTTTTCAACTTTGTAGCCATCATTCCTGAGCCTTTCAAGTATCACCCTAAGGCTTTCGAATGTATCAAGATAGGCCGCATTGCCCAGATTTTCCTCTCCTGGCGGGTAGTCGTAGATAACTATCGCCACCCTCTTCTCCGAATTTGGCTTTTGCCTCAGGCTTACCCATTTCTCCACTCTTCCGCAGAACCTCTCGATCCTGTCTGCAATGGGGACAACCTCGTCATTGCAGACCCCGCATACTGGCACAGGCTCAACTGCGCCATCCATCTCGGGCAGTGTAACGCTTGCAAATAAGTTGACTATGTTCAGCCCCCTCTGTTCCTTCTCCCATTCGGAAAGCTTCTGGTTGAACATCAAGGATGGGGTGAAGAGCTTGACACCCTTTCCCTTCAGCAGCTCTATGGTTTTCCTTGGATCCCCTCCCATCGGCCCTCCGTTCAGCCTGAACCAGAGAAGGCTGATTATGGCATCGACATCGTTCATTAGCTCAAGGGCATTCAGGTTTAGAGTTCCATCGCTGTAGACAGGAACTACTTTGATATTTTTGCCCTCAAACCATTTCACGATTTCCTCCAGCGTTTTCTGACATTGCTCGAAATGCATACCGCCGTAAAAAACGATTCCAACTTTTGGCCTTTCAGCGATAGGCCTGAAATCGAAGCCGTAAGCTGGATGGTAAAATCCGAACTCTGGAAACTCTTCTGGCTCTGCAGCTTTTACATCAATCCCCTTAACCCGGCAGAGGTGCAGGAACATGTTTCTGTAGTTCTCATATCCCCCATTTGCCCAGTATCTCAGCGTTTTTACGTAATCCCTAGCATCCTTCAGAACTCCGAATGGGAGGATTTTGCCAGCCATCTCAATTGCCTTCTGCACGCTTTCAATTCTCTTCTTTAGAGATGCTGGATCGGAAACAAAGGTAGAAGCAGCCTTAGCTGGCATTCTGAACTTTCCCAGCTTCGCTTTAGCAACAAGGCTACTTCCGCCGACTAGGCATATCAGATCCTTTTCTCCAAAATCGATCTCGTTCAGAATCCCGGGATCGCCGCGAACATCGATTACGAGGATATCAGCCCAATCGACGAGGGTCTGCACTTCCGCAATCTTAAATTTCGGCAGGTCGTATGAGTAAATCAGCTTTATATCGCACAATTCTGACACGCTTTCCATTGCTCTCTTCAAGCTTTTGTTAACAATTGTTGATATCAGCAGTATTTTTAATCGCACGTTCTTCACCTCTTCTGCGATAAAAATTTTTGAATTCACGTCAGATAGATTTGCCATAATAGTTCGTTTTCATCGATTGCCCTCTCGCCGTTTATCCATTCCCAATACTCCGAGAGCGTGAGCAAAAAGTATGGCTCTAAGAACTGCATTGGCTTGTAGCTTTCCTTGTAGACGGCATTTCTCTTCACAGCCTCTATTTCCTTGAAAGCAGGATCCGATTTTATGTCCTCCTCTTTGAACGGGGCGTAGTAGCTTATTATCCATATCTCCGGATTCTCCTTCACTATCCACTCCTTGCTAACCTGAACCCAGGTTGAGTTGCACTCAGGCGAAACCACCTTTCCTCCGGCAGAATTTATGAAAATGACGTAGGCCTGAGTGGATACGTTGCAGGCTATGTAAGTGGGAGCTGTGAAGGAATAGAGAACCTTTAAGTCTCTATTTTTCTTTTTTGCTTCGAGTTCTTTCCATTTTTTCTCGATGTATCCGCAAACCTTCTCGGCTCTATCCCTCGCATCGAAGATTTCTCCGAGTAGCTTGGCCTGTCTGCAGATGTCTTCGGGATATTTGTTTATGTATCCAATTCTCACTATCGGGATTCCGAGTCTTTCGAGTTTCTTCGCATTCTCCCTGTAGCCAGGTGGCTCATCCCAAAGCACTATGAGATCAGGCTTGAGCGCAAGAATCGCCTCCTCGTTTATCCTGCTCATGTCACCCACAGACTGTATCTTTTCCACATCCGGATCGATCTTGAGTATTACAGGATTTTTCTTTGCGAGATCGGAAAAGGCTACAGCCCTTTCCTTTATATTGAGCGCATAGACCCATGACTCGCCTGAAAGAAATACGGCCCTTTTTGGTGTTTCATTCAGAACTATCCTGTTTCCGGCCATGTCGACGATATCTATCACTCCCTTCCTATCCTCCAACTTCTGTGTGCAGCAGCTGAGGGCTACGATAACCAGAGAGATTGCAAAATAGACCCATTTCATTTTACCAGCCTCCAAGCCTTTAAAACATCCGAGATGTTTTCTCTCCACTCCTCAACATCCTGCGGGGATAGAAACTCCACTTCACTTCCTTGAACATCGCCGGTCACTTCATCCTCCAGAATCCCTTCGATTTCCCCATAGATCTCCCTCAGCCTCCTAAGCTGATCCTCCTTTGCATTCCAGATTCCCCTTTCCTTAGCCTCGATCAGCCTTCTGGCGATCTCCTCAAGCGCGTAGACGTTGTTTTCCTCGAAGAATTTCCTCATTTCCTCATCAAGAACGTATTTCTCGGCAATCTCCTCGAAAATCCAGTCATCAACAAGCCTTGTCGTTGCCGACCAGCCATAGAGGTGCAATATCTTTTTTGAGAACTCGTTAGCGCCCCTGTAGCCGTGTTTCTTCATTTCCTCTATCCATAAGGGATTTAGGATCTTTGCCCTTGCTATTCTCTCGATCTCATCCTTTATTTCCCTTACCTTCGTCTCGGAGAGATCTGTGGTGTCTGTGATGCAGATCTCAACTTCCCCATTGAGCTGCTTTACAGTGGCGTAAAATCCCCCGTGCTGGGCAAAGTAGCCGCAGCAGTTCGTCAGATCGTGTTCGTCGCTGGGATGATTTCTGGTTACGACATCAACGGTTTTCAGATTCAGCAAAAATGCTTCTACAGCCTTTCTTCCGTAGAAATCCCTTGTGTAACCATACGCGCTCCATTGAACCCAGACATTTGCCAGATCTTCATCCTTCTGCCAGGCAGATGCTTCGACAGCGTAGTTCACGCCAGCCCCGTAGGCTCCGGGAGGCGGACCCCAGATCCTGCACTTGGCAAAATCCCCGCTTATTCCAAGTTCTGAAAGTTTTCTGAGCTGTTCAAGGTAGTGTTTTCTGACAAAGTTCATTTCTGGTGGTTCATCGAGCATTAAGACCTTCGTTACAGCTTCGTCGATCATTTGAATGTAATTCGGAAGCGTATCCCTCAGTATGCCGCTTATTCTCACGCTGACATCTATCCTGGGCCTTCCGAGCTCCTCTAAAGGAATTACCTCCAAGCTTCTGCCGTTTGGCCTTACGCCTAGAAGGTATAGTATCTGGGCAAGCTGTTCTCCGTCTGCCTTGTAGGCATCTATGCTCCAAAGAACCTCTCCAACCGTTTCGGGATATCTTCCGTGCTTTTCAATGTAGTGTTCAAGAAGTTTCTCCGCAGTTTCAACCCCTACTTTCCAGGCAGATTTTGTTGGAAGGCTCGAGGGATCAACGGCAAAGAAGTTTCTGCCTGTGGGGAGCACCTCCACCTTTCCCCGTGTTATGGAACCGGAAGGACCCGGTTCGATGTAGGCTCCTGATAAACCTCTTAGGAAGCCTGAAAGCTCGCTATTGCCGCATGCGTTTATATTCTCGTAAACTCCAAGCGCCTTTCGGAATGCCTCAACAACTCTTTCGGCTTTTTCTTTGGATAGCTCCGAGCTCAAAATCCATCACCTCCCTCAAAACGCGTTCAAGAACATCGGAATCTAGGTCTTCAGACCTTATACCCATCTCCACGAGCCTCTGGAGAACTCCAAGGGCGGTCTTTTGCAGGAATTCAACTGTTTCGAGATTCGTCACTCCGAGTCCGTTGATTTCGAATGGTTTTTCTCTGAGCCTATCATAATCCAGGCCGAGGTACTCCGCAATCACTCTTCTCAACGAAACGGAGTAATGGCTATCCTTTGCCATCGCCGTTGCAGCATATTCAACTGCCCTCTCCCTGTCAGAAGAGCCGAATACATGCAGCCCGAGCTCTATCTGTGTCTCCCTGCAACCTGTTACGTATCTGTGCAGCTCTTCGACAGCCTTTTCAGGATCATTCGCCTTTAGCGGAATTTTTGCATCCTTTGCCTTCTCGAGAATTTCCTCGCAGATCTTTTGCGCCCTTGTGAGATCTCCAAGGCCTTTCGCGTGTGCGAACTGGTTTATAAGCGATTCTATGTCTTCAAGAACATCTGCCATGGTCATTGGCGGGTATACGTGGTCCACGAGCGTTGCATAGCTTCGCCTTTTTGCGATAACACCCTCCATCGGGTTCGAGACCGCGTAAACATAGAGATGAGGGACATCGTCGATGCTTATTTCCGGCCAGCAGCTCGGTGAAAGCCCGACTCCCTTGCCAGGACGGAATTCAAGGTATCCGTGTGTTCCGAAGTGAATCAAGACGTCGGCTTTGAAGACCCTAGTCAGCCATCGATACACTGCGAGCCACTGGTGGGGCGGTGTAATGGTTGGATCGTGAAGGATCCTGCAGACTCTTCCATCGCAAGCGGAACCAGCGCAGCCGAATTTGGGCTGGGTTAAAACAACAACGTTTCCGAATCTCAGCCCCGGAATCACGAATTTTCCGTCGTAGACCATCCCGACAAACTCTTTTTTAGCCCTCCTAGCGAGAACTTCAGCGGGATCCCCCCAATCTTTGATCAGCTTTTTCACAGCATCCTCCGGAAGCTCCCTGAGCCATGAGATGTATGTTTCGCAGTCCACAAATCCCAAAGCTCCGCCCTTGGAAACTACTTCTTCCACACTTGTCCATCTGAACTCGCTTATTGCCTTCCTGCTCAGAAAGGCCCTTATGAGCTCTTTTCCGCTCTCGGGCACATTCTCAACATAATATCCGAGGTCTTTCAGCTTCTTCAGCAGTCTGACAACACTTTCTGGAACGTCTAACCCGAACCCAACGCCTACTGAAGCTTCGAGGTTCTTGCATGGAGGATTTATCAGAATGATCGCAATTCTCCTTTCTGAAACCCTCTTTCTTCTCAGTTCGATCCATTTCTTCACTCTTCTTGCAATCAGCTCGGCATGGGCCCTTAATGGCCTGTAATGCTTCGTTTCACCGATATCCTGGAAGGAGTAGGCGATGGGCTCGATTAAACCGTCGATTTCGGGCATTATCACGTTGTAAACCTGGCTTAGATAGTCTATGGAGTCTCTTTCAAGCCATTCTTCCATGGACATGTAAAATGACGCCACAGGGTTAAGAACTGGGACCCCGAGTTTCTTGAGGACGTCTATTTTCCCCTTTAAAAGGGAAAAATAGCTTAAATTTATGACTGCATCAACCAAGGGCCTTCCATCCATGAAGAAGAATTTTTCTATGCTCTCTCTGACATCCGGGATGTCTAAGAACTCGTCTTTGTACTTTCTCGTGAACAGTGTCAGCACCCCAAGACCTTCCTTCTCGATTTCCCCGATCAGCTCGTCAACGTATTCAGCCCCGCCAAAGAGAACGTGATTTCTGTATGCGATTATACCAACCAAAGGCCTTTTTTCGTAGATTTTCAGGTAATCCTCGAGTTCTTCAAAAATTCCGAGATCCGGGTGGTAAATTCCGTGCCAAGGAACGCTTTTCACCTCTGGAACCTCGACCTCAAAACCCAGCTCCTTCAGGATGAGATGCACTAAGGCTGAGAAATTCTCCCTGCCTGCGGTGAACCAGAGCTCTCTCGCCTTCAAATATGAATCGTAGCCGATTCTGCTCGGGTATTCCGGGTGAACCGAAATCACGATCCTTGCAGTGGGATTCTTCAGAACTTCAGCAACTTCTTCGGGCAGTTTCCTTGAATAGACAAATACGGCATCGCTTTTTTTCAGTTCATCAATGTAAGCATCGCATTCCTCATCCAGCGTGACTCTGAATTCGAATCCGTGTTCCTCTGCCTCCTCATGCAAAACCTCCCTGAGCAGTGGAATCGCTGCCGAGTCGTAGCCGATTATGAAGAGAAGCCTCATTTGCTCACCCTCCGTATTTTATTCCGTAGTATGCTTCGAAAAATTCGCTCGCAACCCCCTCGTAATCCAGAGGAAGATCGGGATAGTACGTTTTAGCGTGCCAGAGGATGAGCAAGTGAGCTGATTCCCTGCAAATCCTCCTCTTTTTCACGGCTTCAACGCCTGAAAAAGCTGGATTGGCTAAAATGTCATTTTTCTCGTATCCGGCTTTCTTCTTCATGGAACCCCCTCCACAAAAGCGAATTTTAGTCCATCTAAGCTTAGAACCCTCACTTCGATTCCGTAAACCTGCCTAAGTAGCTCCTCAGTTATCATCTCGGATGGAGTGCCAACTCTCAGTATCCTGCGATTTCCTACGAGCGCAATTCTGTCAGCGTATCTGCAGGCCAGATTTGGATCATGAAGCGTCATAACGGCGGAGAGATTCCTCTCCTTCACGATCCTCCTGATAGCCGCAAGAACCCTGTGCGTGTTCCTGAAATCGAGATGCGCGGTCGGCTCGTCAAGCAGAAGAATTTTTGAATTCGTTGCAAGAGCCCTTGCAAGCAGAACAAGCTGTCTTTCCCCACCGCTAAGCTCAGTATACGCTTTGTCTGCGAAATGCTCAATCCCAACAGCCCTCAGCGATTCGAGCGCAATCGTTCGATCCTCCTCGCCGGGATAGGAGAAGGTTCCCAGATACGGAGACCTGCCTAGAAGAACAAAATCAAGAACTCTATAGGGAAATGGGGGCTTATGGTCCTGAGGGACATAGCCTATAGCTCTCGCGATCTCCTTTTCATTCATCTCGAGATAATTCTTACCTTCGATGAAAACAACACCATCCAAAGGCCTTAGAATCCTGTTTATGCACTTGAGCAGCGTCGTCTTTCCGCTACCATTTGGCCCGAGAAGAACTAGGATTTCTCCCCTATTGAGTTCGAGCTCAATACCATCCAGAACAAGCCCTTTTCCGTATCCAAAGCGGAGTCCTTCAACCTTCAGGACCATACCCTCCTCGCCCTCCTTCTAACAAGGATCATGAAGACGGGGGCTCCAAGAACCGTGGTAAGAACGCTTATAGGCAGTTCAAAGCTGAAAGCCGCTCTTGCTATGTTGTCGGCAGCGATCATGAAGCTAGCCCCGAGGGATGCGGAGACAGGGATAACAATGCGGTTGTCAGAGCTGAATGCAAGCCTGACAATGTGCGGAATCAGAAGCCCGACCCAGCCGATTATTCCGCTCACCGATACTGCACAGGCAGTCATCAGCGTTGCAAGGCTGAGAACGACGAATCTGTCCCTGTTAACGTTAACACCCAGAGCTTTTGCCTCCTCGTCGCTGAGTGAAAGGACATTGAGTCTCCAGCTCATGGCAGTGATCAGCAGAAGGCAGACCATTACTGGCGGCGTTATCAGCGCAAGACTGCTCCAGCTCGCATAGGAAAAGCTTCCCATTATCCAGTAAACGATTCCAGCGAGCTGATGAGGATCGACGAAGAATTTCACCAAGGACGTGAGCGCTGTGAAAAGAGCAGAGACTATTATTCCCGCAAGCACGAGATTCACCACTGGCACTTCTCCGCCTGTTTTGGCCATGGTGTATGCAAGAAAGACCGAGATCATTCCGAAAAGGAATGCGAGAAGCTGCACAGAGCCGCCAAGCATTCCAAAGCCTATGGCCAGTGCCGCTCCAAATGCGGCGCCGCTGGAGATTCCAAGAATGTAGGGCTCAACCAGCGGATTGCGAAAGAGGCTTTGAAGAACAGCACCACATACAGCAAGGCTGCAGCCGACGATTCCAGCTAGGATTATTCTTGGTAGCCTTATTTGGATGATTACAACATCTGTAGTTGTCATTCCTTCGCAATAGCCTAAGAAAGCCGCCTGTATCTGTCTAAAAATCGATCCGGCAACCTCCTCCGGCGGAATTCTGAGGTAGCCTATGCCTGCAGAGATTACCGCAATTATGAACGGAAGGAGAACTATGAAAGTGTAGAGTGGAAATTTAAACAAAGCAGTCTTATATGCGATCATGTTTTCTCCTTCCTCAATGTAAGGATTATTGCAACTGCCAGCATTGCGAGGATTGCTTCAAAACCAGGAGCTAGCTTCTCATTTTTATTCTCCCGCTCAGCCTGCAGTTCGGGGTAAATCCAGACACCGCTGAATTCCATTCCCAGGCTCTCAATGTATTTCCTGTGAAGCTCGTGAGGCTCAAGAGCTGAGAATTCTTCTGGGTGAAGCAATTTTGCCACATACGCTGTTTCCGCTATCAGACCGAAGGTGCTGTGCAGCATTTCCATGCAAACTGCATAAACCCGACCATTCTTTCCGGCCGCGGTCTGATTAATTTCGGGCCTCGAGATCAGTTTTTCGTAAAACTCAGCAATTTTAGAATTATTTGCCCTGTATGGCTGAAATACAGAAGAGGATACGGATTTTATGAAAACATCGGGGTTTTTGGCAATTATCTTTTCGGCATCAACCTTTAGATATCCACTTTCGTTTCCAAAAACGTTTTCTCCACCAGCGATAAGTATTATTTCATTCCATCCCGTTCCACCTCCTGCAGCAGAGTAGTCGCTGTAGCTCTCCCAGTAAACCTTCACCTTCTTTAGCCCTTCAGTTCTGCTTTTTATGAGGTCGAGCTGCGATTTCCAGTATTCTGCGATTTCCTTGGCTCTTTCTTCCTTCCCCAGTATTTTTCCAAGGACCACAAATTCGTCGAATATCGTGTTGATCTTGTAAAAGTCGAGCCTTACAACCTTGATTCCAGTCCCTCTGAGCTTTTCTTCGAGCTTCTCTCTCTCGGGCCACTGAACGTATGTAATTACGATATCAGGATTAAGGCTTACTATTGCCTCGATGTTTGGATCGCTCCACTTGCCAACGTCCAACACATTTGGTGAGAATGGTTTTTGTAGTGCGTTGGTTCCAAGCCCGACAATTCTTTCCTTTTCTCCAAGGATTATCACTGCCTCCAAACAATCAGTGCTCAGACAGACTATGCGTTCGGCTTTTTCGATTTCCACCGCTCTTCCGGCTGAGTCGATTATCGTCAAAGCAAAAGCGGAATCAATAAGAAACGTTAAGAGCAGGATTGGGACCACAACTTTAATATTAACTTTTCGCATGAACTTATTATTTCAAAATACTTAAAAACTTTTCGGAAATACTAAAAGCATAAAGTTTTTAAAAAAGATGTCACCAAGAAATAACGGTGGTCAAAATGGTAGCAAAAAGTTTTAAAGGAAACGAGATGGGTTTGAGCGCAATCGTGGGAGTCGTACTGGTTCTTGCAGTAACAGTGATTGCTGGTCTGGGCCTCTACCTGTGGTGGAATTCTATGCAGACAACGACTCAGTCCACAATAGGTGAGCAGACCAGAGCACAGGTTAGACAAATGGCTACAGAGCACGCAACGATGATCGTTACGATCCCAACTAGCTCCAAAGGCTACGACAAGAAATACGACTTCGAATTCACCTCGGGATGGTTCGACTGGGACAACGATAAATACATCTACGTTACACCCGCAAGGTACATCGGAAGCGACGCTCCATGCCAATATTGCTACAGGGACGAGCGATTCATTATGGAAATACCCGTGATAATAAAGAATCCGAACTCCTTCGATCTCACTAACGTAAAGCTTGTCGTTGACACCGAAAACCAGCTTTTCTATGTTCTCCACTTCAAGAAGTCGGACGGGAAGTACCAGCTCCTTTACGGCAACGGAACAGAATTTAAGGGCATTCTTGGTAAATACTACAATGCTGAAGGTGCTGGAGGTGGAGGAGATTATTACATGTATTACTGGGGAGAGAGCGGTAGCTATGCTGTAAATATCAGCAAAAGTTCGTTCAATTACACTGCCCAGGGTAATAAGAATGATTTGAATCAGGGAGACATGAGCTTCACCGAATATCAGGGCTGGTTTAACAGAAGTTCCTTCATCTGGATGGATAACAATGTCGTCCCACTCGCCTTACTCGACGAGACAAATACTTACATCTATCCCTACGCATGCAAAGAAGGTGACTGCAGCTGCAGCAATCCGCAGAATTGCAAGAAATATGCATTGGCAACCTGGAACATGTTCTTCTCAACTGGCCCTATGGTTACAAGCCTCGAATTCTGTAAGGGAAAGTTCCACAATCCCGTATACAATATTGGAACGATAAAGGCTGGGGAGACTGTAAAAACATCTGTATACGTTCTGTTCATGCGTCTGGATCTCAGGCAGTCGCAGGAATGGGAGATCAAGCTCAACATTTACTCTGATGAGGGCGTTAAGGCATCGATTCCTGTGAAGTTCTATGCAAGCGATCCAGGCTGGACTTAAAAGAATTAAATTAAAATATTTTTACAGGTGACCAAAATGTTGACAAAAGTTGATAGAATCGGGAAGGACGATAGGGCTCTCAGCGCGATAGTCGGCGTAGTTTTGGTGCTCGCAGTGACAGTCGTTGCGGGACTCGCGCTTTACATGTGGTGGAATTCGATGCAAAGCGCTTCGCAGTCAACAGTCGGCGAGCAGACCAAGGCACAGATAGGTCAGATGATCAGAGAACATGGAACTGTTTCGATAACGATTCCGGGAAGAATGACGAACTGGGAGAAGAAATACAACTACCACTACACTTCTACATCCTTCGACTGGGACAACGACAAGCTCATCTACAAGCCACCATCCTCTGGGTTCTACGTAGGCTCCACTTACTACGAGAACTGCTACAAGGACGAGAGGTTCATAGTGGAGATTCCCGTTGTCATCCACAACCCCAACACCTTCGATCTCACAGGAGTCGAGCTGATCGTAGGCGGCCTTGAAGGGCGCCTTTGGTTCGTTCTTCACTTCAAGAAAACCCCCGACGGGCAGTACGTTCTCCTTGACAAAAACGGAACCGAATTCGCGGGAGTCCTTGGGTACCAGTATGCGGATAAAAAGGACTCAGACAATAGTTACTACAAGTATTATTGGGGCGAACCGGGAAGTTACGGAATCAACGGGAATAAAGAGATGCTAAACTACGATAGTACCGGGAATCTGATTGCCGCTGAAAAACTGAATTACACGGATTATCAGGCTTGGGGCAGTCGAAGTACCACGATATTTGCAAGGAACACCTGGAGCCCCCTTGTTTTGAGGGATGAATACGGGAACAACCTTTATCCATACGCATGCAAGAACGGTGACTGCACGAGTCAGAAGTATGCCTGGGCCACGTTCAACAACTTCTTCACGGGAAAAAGCGGAGGACCGACTTATGCGTTCTGCAAGGACAATCTGCACAATCCGGTGTACGACATTGGAACTATAAAAGCTGGACAGAGTGTGAAAACCTACGTTTACGTTCTCTTCGGCTATCTTGCGGAGAGAACGGGAACGCTTCCAGAGTGGGAGATAACGCTCGAAGTTTACTCCAACGAAGGGGTGGAAGCATCCCTGCCCGTGAAGTTCAGATTAGACGATCCAGACTGGATATAATCCCCTTTTTTATGAACAGCAAAGGAGTCTCGCAGATAGTCTCTGCAGTCCTTCTCGTGGCCGTGGCAACGGTTGCAGCTACGGGTTACTATCTCTGGTTCACAGGCCTTCAGACAAGCACGCAGACGGAAATTGGCGAAAACCTGAAGAAGAGCACTTTGAGGCACTTAAATGAGCTCTCTATTCACGCTATTCCTGCTTACTACTTCTCCGATCGCAGATTTGTTCAGGAAATAGCTGTGGAGCTGGAAAACCTGGGTGTGTGCGATTACGAGGGAGTTCAGATGAAGGTGATGAGCGTTGAGGCGCTCAACGGAAGCGTTGAATGGATCGCCCTGCAGCTTCAGGATGGAGATCTTCTGGACATAAACGGCGGAAAGGCTGGAAGCGTTGAATGCCCGAAAAACTCCGGGATACCATTTTACAGGAAGGATGGGACGATCTGCGGTTTGAATTTTGACCCCTCGAGCAGGGAGTTGCTACACAATCCAACGTACCCCGTTGGACGCATTAGCAAGGGCGAGGGCAAGGAGGCAAGAGCTTATCTTTTCATTAACTCCTCAGCTCCCGGAGACATCTTGATCAGGATATACGCATATAGCAAAGAGGGTGCGGAAGCCCAGAAGCTCATAAGGTTTGTGATCAAATAATGCCCAGCAACGTCGTTTCTGCAGTTCTTCTAACGGCGCTTCTCTTTACATCCCTAGTCTTGGCTGTTGATTTCGCCGTTGAAAGTGTGAAGAGCTTAAAAATGGTGGTGGAGGCTGAAAGGGCTGAAGGAATACTGCAAAAATTTGCCTCGCTGGAGAACGGAAGCATATCTTTTTGGGGGGATGGAACTGTTCAGATAAGGGAAAGGGACGTTCTCCTCGACTACTGCGGGATTTCGGAGGTATTAAAAGCTTACAGCATCTGCTACAAGTACAACTTTTCCAAGTGTGTCGAAACCGTTCCCGAGGTCAGTGCGGAGAGCCGGGAGCACGGAGCTATCCTCAATCTGAAAGCCGTGAAGATCTTTCACGGCATAGTTTCGGAGCCCGGAAGGCATTCGATCTTGATTGAAAAGCGCATTTTGCAGGAAAACTGCAACACCTTTGAACTGATAAACCAAACAGAGGATCCCGCTTTGAACCTTTCTGCCAGAATTTCGGAGAAAACGCGCTGCGGAGAAAATTTGCGTCTGGAGATTGATGCAGGAAACAGCAGCGAGAGCAGATATGCGGCGATTTTGGAAAGGGGGAAATTAGAAAAAGTAAGGAATGCGAGCTTTGAGGAGATTAGAGATTCATCGAGGTGGCTCTCGGAGATAGGAAATGGTAGTAGAAATCTTGAATACCTGATCGAAACCACTGGATGGCCTCCAGGTTTCTACGGCGTGCTCATATTCTCAAACAGCCACAGAAACGACAATATGACCTTTTTGGTTTTTGGAAACGCCTCCATAGATTACGGTTTTTCCAAGCTGAATTTCACCGATGTCGAGTGCATAAGAAAAAGAGTTGAAGAGGTGCGCATTTATGAGAAGGAGTGGAATTCCTAGTATTTTGAGGATCAGAAAGCGAGAGATTTTTGTGGATGAAAACTGGGAGGAGGAATTCAGAAATGCGGTCAGCTCCAAAAGCGGAGAAGTTTATCCTGTTGGTGATCACGCCTATGCGAGAATAGATCCCGTTTCCAGAACTTACGAGGTTTTGGAACCTCCGCTGAATGAGGAGGACATAAAAATTCTGAGCATCGCGAGGAATCTGATCCCGAGAAACATGTCTCTTAACTCGAAGAGCCTCAGGGAGACTTTTGAAGAGGCTATGAACTCCTTCTTCAAAACGTACTCTATACCAGTAAGGAAGCGCGTAAAGCTCGGCTACTACCTGTTCAGGGACTTTCTGGGCTACGGAAAGATAGATGCGCTGATGAGGGATTCAATGATCGAAGACATCAGCTGCAGCGGAGCAAATTTGCCCGTATACGTCTATCACCAGCTTTATGGCTCCCTCAGGACGAACATTGTTTTCGGAAAAGAGGAGCTCGATTCCTTTGTTTCAACCCTGGCGCAGCGCTGCGGAAAGCACATATCGATTGCCGAGCCCGTAATCGACGCCTCATTGCCTGATGGGAGCAGGGCAAACATAACATTTCAGAACGAGGTCTCCACCAGGGGCTCAACTTTTACCATAAGGAAGTTCAAGCAGAGGGTTCTGACACCCGTCGATCTCATAAGGTCGGGCTCGATATCGGCGGAAATGCTTGCGTATCTCTGGATTATGATCGAAAGAAAGGCCTCGATCCTCGTAGCTGGAGAGGTTGCAACGGGGAAGACAACCTTGGTCAATGCCTTTTCGCTTTTCATCCCAAGAAACATGAAGATAGTTTCAATTGAGGATACTCCAGAAATAAGGCTTCCGCACGAGAACTGGATACCGCTGGTAACGAGAATGGGGTTTTTCGGCGAGGGGAAAAGCATAACGATGTTCGACCTCCTCAGGGCATCGCTCAGACAGAGGCCTGATTACATCATAATCGGGGAGGTGAGGGGAGAAGAAGCTTTAGCTCTTTTCCAGGCCATGTCCACAGGACATCTGGCCCTCGGAACTATACACGCAAAGTCTCCTAAAGCGGTTATTGACAGGCTTGTCTCCCCTCCAATGAACGTTCCGAAAATCATGGTCTCGCTCTTGGACTGCATCTGCATGCAGACGGTTTTCAGGGATGAGGAGGGAATAAAGAGAAAGACGTCGGGGATCTGGGAGGTGGTCAGCGAGGGTGGGAAAACGTCGCTAAGGGATGTTTTTGTTTGGAACGGGAGATCCTTCGAGTATAGGGGCAGCGAAAAGCTAAAAACAATATCGAAAATCCAAGGCCTCAATCTGGAAAAGGAAATGCATAGGAGAGCCGAAATTCTGAACGATTTGGTTTCCAGAAATCTTGATTTCGAGGAGTTCTGGAAGGTGGTTTCGGATGAATCTCTGGGTTCATAGGCAGATCTATAGACTTTTCGGGAAGGAGATAGATTTCTCTCAGAAACTGCAGTCTTTGAATGTTGCGCTTGAAAAGGCAAACTCGAAATTCACGCCGGGCCTTCTAATTTCGCTGTTTCTGAGCCTTTTTTTATTGCTTTTCCTGTTTTCAGTGCTTTTGTTCGCATTTACAAGGCTTTTCTGGATTTTACTGGCTCCATTGCTGTCTTTTCTGATCTTTTTATATCCCTATTGCAGGATATACTCTAGGAGGGAGAAAATAGACTCTGAGCTTCATTATGCCTTCAGCTACCTATCAACGCTAGTTTCCGTTGGTGTAGCCCCAATTGAGGCCTTCAGATCGCTCAGCATGGACGAAACATTTGAAAAAGAGCTCAGAAGAGAATTTGAGCTGATAGTCATCGACACTGAAGTTTTCGGGAAAGATCTGATCACCGCGCTAAACAAGGCATTGCAAAGAACTCCATCGAAGAGACTTCAGAACATCCTCCAGAGCATGGTCTCCTCAATTCTGGCGGGAAGCGATTTGAAAAAGGTGTTGATGGATGCATCTGCTGAACTGTCAGAAGAGCAGAGGAGATCCTTTCAGAGAAAAATCTCCAATCTCAGCATTTTTGCCGAATTTTACGTAATAGTATGCCTTTTCGCTCCGGTTCTCCTGATAGTTTTCTTTCCAATCGTTGAAACCCTGAGCAACTTTCTGATGTTCAGAAGCTCTATTTTTGGAAGGCATTTCATAGAGCTGTTCGTGTTCCTACTGATTCCTGTTATTTCGATAGTTCTCCTCGTAATCCTCGATTTGATCCAGCCCAAGGAGGTGAAAATTTGATATTTCTGGTCTTGCAGCTTATCTCAATCTTTGCAGGCATTTTTGCCTTCTTGGCTCTCCCGCTGAGTTTTGACCAGAGAATTTACCTTCTGGTTCTCTTTTCGGCTCTTCCGGTATCCCTAAAACTGTACCTGGACAACTCAAATCTGAGGAGGAAGGAGGATGAATTCACGACTTTTTTGAGGGATCTGACGCTTAACATCAGGACAGGGATGAGCATCACGAAGGCAATCGAGGTTACGGCAAAGGGAAATTACAGGGCGCTGAGAAGGGATCTGGAATCCCTGATGAAGAACTTACACTTAGGCATGCCTGTGGAGAGGGCTTTCGAGATTTTCGGAAAAGAGCAGAAAACAGGAAACATAAAGAGGTCGGTTTCGGTCATTTCTATAGCCAGCAGGTCGGGAGGAAGGATTGGAGAGGTTTTGAGCCTTCTGACTTCAGAGCTACTGAGGGTGAGGGCAAACAGGGCTGAAATGGAGGCCTCGCTTCACGTTTACACAGCTAGTTTATACGTCATCTACTTCACCTTTCTTGGAATCGTGATCCTGAGCCTCACAAAGCTTCTGCCGGCGATGGCTTCGGCAGATATCAAAGTCGACCTGCCATACTACACGCAGCTGCTGTTCAGGAGTTCCATGATAATTGCGGTTTTTTCGGGCCTAATTGCGGGAAAAATGGGGCATGGATCGATATACAAGGGATCGATTCACGCTTTAGTAATGTCCCTGATCTGCTTTATAAGCTTCTTCGTGCTGCAATTTTGATAAAACCGAAAAATTTTAAGAGGATTTCAGCTATCATTTCCTCCTTCTTGCCAGAAACGCCGCCGCTGCAGCAACAGCGATGGCTAAAATTGCAAGAACCGTGTATTGTTTGTAGGTCTCTTCCTTCACTTTCTCCGCACCAGAATAGCTTAAAAATGGGTGCCAAGAAAACCCAGAGCTTTGGCTCTGGGATGAATGAGCTTGGCTTTTGAACCGGCAGATGAGGGGAGGGGCGTAAAGCATCCCTTAACGCCGGAAGCTCCCGACTTCAGCTCACCTTACCCCCAAATTCATAAAAACGATTATGATAATATAGTATATGAATTTTTCTATAGAGCCAAACCAAATTTAAGAACTGCCCGGTAAAATTCGAAAAGATTAAGAGAAGATTAAGGGGAAATTTTCAGAGCTTCCGCTATGCCGCAGAAAATTGGAGATGAAGGGGAAATATTGGAAACAGTCCTCAAGGGACTCGAGAGGTTCAACGATATTAGGGCGCCAGAAGCAAGGGCCCAGCTTGTGGAGTTCAGAGAAGGTGAAATTCTGGTTAGATTTTCGGGCTACATGTGTTTTTCCTGCGGAGTGTTCGACTACTTCGACGACTTAATCTACGAACTTCGGGATTTTGGAATTGAGATCAAAATAAAAGATTTCAGAAGGGAAGGCGAGGATTGCTATCTGGTCACATACAAAATTAAAAATTTTTAAAACCCTGGTTTGCCCTCTAGGGAGACATAAATCTTTTCAAAACTTCTATACTATTCTTTTTAGCGAGCAAAAGTCTTATAAATCTAGAAACCAACAAGCTTACTACACAACCCAAATGTCGCGGATCCAGCAAGGACCCCGAAAAGGGCGTTTGCCCGTGATGAAGGGTAGCATTCTAATCCGCGGCATAGCTAAGGAGGACCGCAGGAATTTGCGGTCTGATGCGGGGCTTGTCAGCAGAGCATACTGGCAGGCAGGGGGACGTATTCACTTTAACCCCCGCCAATTCTGGTTGATCCTGCCAGAGGCCACTGCTATCCGGCTGGGACTAAGCCATGCGAGTCCAGGGGCTTGCCGCAAGGCAAGCACCGGCGGACGGCTCAGTAACACGTGGACAACCTGCCCTCGGGAGGGGGATAACCCCGGGAAACTGGGGCTAAACCCCCATAGGGGATGGATACTGGAATGTTCCATCTCCGAAAGTCCGCAAGGAGCCCGAGGATGGGTCTGCGGCGGATTAGGTAGTTGGTGGGGTAACGGCCCACCAAGCCTAAGATCCGTACGGGCCATGGGAGTGGGAGCCCGGAGATGGACCCTGAGACAAGGGTCCAGGCCCTACGGGGCGCAGCAGGCGCGAAACCTCCGCAATGCGGGAAACCGCGACGGGGTCAGCCGGAGTGCCGATGCTTGCATCGGCTGTCGGGGAGCCTAAAAAGCTCCCCAAGCAAGGGCCGGGCAAGGCCGGTGGCAGCCGCCGCGGTAATACCGGCGGCCCGAGTGGTGGCCACTATTATTGGGCTTAAAGCGTCCGTAGCCGGGTTGGTTAGTCTCCCGGGAAATCTGGCCGCTTAACGGTCAGAATGCCGGGAGATACTGCCAGCCTAGGGACCGGGAGAGGCCGAGGGTATTCCCGGAGTAGGGGTGAAATCCTATAATCCCGGGAGGACCACCTGTGGCGAAGGCGCTCGGCTGGAACGGGTCCGACGGTGAGGGACGAAGGCCAGGGGAGCAAACCGGATTAGATACCCGGGTAGTCCTGGCTGTAAACGATGCGGACTAGGTGTCGGACAAG